>Ga0206987_1007_pt1 | contig 50230 bp, 41 predicted proteins | sample Alteio_BWMinCont_11_FD_153281 | JGI IMG/M metagenome (GOLD analysis project Ga0206987, IMG submission 153281) | Enriched cells from forest soil in Barre Woods Harvard Forest LTER site, Petersham, Massachusetts, United States -... | ecosystem: Environmental > Terrestrial > Soil > Temperate forest >... | reverse complement strand
CCGCCGCTGCCGACGAAGCTGGCGCCGTAGTCGCAGTTGGCGCAGCCGGAATCATCCCCAACTGCTTTCGTACCTCGGCTTCGAGTTTTGCCATGGTGTCTTTGTTGTCTTTCAGGAACTGGCGGGCATTTTCGCGGCCTTGCCCGATGCGCTCGCCTTTGTAGCTGAACCAGGAGCCGGACTTCTCGACGATCTCTTTAGTCGCCGCCAAATCAAGCAGGTCGCCTTCGCGCGAAATTCCCTCGCCATACATAATGTCGAATTCAGCCTCGCGGAAGGGCGCGGCAACTTTGTTCTTCACTACTTTGATCTTGGTGCGCGAGCCGGTGACAACATCGCCCTCCTTGATGGCAGCAATGCGGCGAATATCGATTCGCACCGAGGAATAGAATTTCAGCGCGCGGCCACCGGTCGTGGTTTCGGGATTGCCGAACATTACACCGATCTTCTCGCGGATCTGGTTGATGAAGATCAGACAGGTTCGTGACTTCGAAACCGTTCCCGTCAGTTTACGCAGCGCCTGCGACATCAGCCGCGCCTGCAATCCCATGTGGCTGTCGCCCATTTCACCATCGAGCTCGGCTTTGGGCACCAGCGCCGCGACCGAATCCACCACGAGCACATCAATGGCACCAGAGCGCACCAGCGCTTCTGTGATTTCCAGTGCCTGCTCGCCATAGTCGGGCTGCGATACCAGTAGATTGTCCACATCCACGCCAAGCTTCTTGGCGTAGCCGGGATCGAGCGCGTGCTCGGCATCCACAAACGCGGCCATGCCGCCGGTCTTCTGCGCTTCGGCGATCACTTGCAGCGCGATCGTGGTTTTTCCCGAAGACTCAGGCCCGAAGATCTCAACCACTCGGCCGCGGGGAAACCCGCCCACGCCGAGAGCCGCGTCAAATGAAATCGCGCCGGTAGAAATCACGGCGATGGGGACAATGGCTTCCTTCGATCCCAAACGCATGATCGAGCCCTTGCCAAACTGCTTTTCGATTTGCGCAAACGCCAGATCAATCGCCTTGGATCGTTCATCGGCCATGAGAAAAGCTCCTTTTAAGATTGCAGGATGTGGTCTACCGTCGAATTATATACTCGGATTACAGCGAAGAAAAGGCGAATCTTGAGAAGATTGGTGGAAAAGGTTCCCAAATCGGTTCGGGGAGGTGGATCAAGAATCCATCAGAGAGGCGAGGCAGGACAATCACGGGCGCAACTGGAAGGCTGCGCCGTCAAACTTGTACCCACCGCGTATCGTTGTGCCGTACAGATGGGCATTGTAAAGAGTAAGCCGCGCCACGGAGTAAGCCTCTCCGTTAAACTGGTAGAGTTGCTTGTATTCATTCGTCGAGGAAATCTCGAAAACGAAGCCTCCTCCGCCACCCCCAAATGTCGTCCCATAGAGTTGGGAGTTGACCACGGTGACGGCGGCACGAGGATTGCCCTCCCTGTCGGTGAAATTGTGCAAAATGTTGTATGCCCATGGCCCTCCCTGCACCGACGGTGGCTTAAGGCGGTACGCCGAGCCCTGCCCGGACTGCCCGCCCCCGACGGTCGTTCCAAAGAGCGAACCGTTCGGGGCGAGCGCCAAACCAGCATGGGGGTTCCCTCCGTCCGGGGTACCGCTGAAAGTGTAGATGAGTGTCTCCGTCCACCCCGCCCCCGATTGCGGCGATAGCTCGAACACCACCCCGCTATTGGTCATCAAGCCATTGACCTCTCCGCCGAAGGATGTCGTACCGTATAGGTTCCCGGCTGGGTCGAAAACTACTCCGCCAAGGGGCTCGTTGCCATCGCTAGAGCCCTGAAAAAAGTAGATCACCGTCTCAGTCCAGGCCCCACCCGGAGCTGCCGGAGGACTCAGCTCGAAAACGGTGCCGCAGCCGCCATTGCCGGAGCAAGCGGCGTTATCGACGCCGCCCTGTGAGGTAGTACCATAAAGGTTACCAACGCCATCAAGCACCAATCCGGCGACGGGTTGAGAGCCGTCGGAGGGCGTGCCCTGAAAGCTATAGAGCACCGCCTCAGTCCATTCACCACCCTGCACAGATGGCGGCGACAGCTCAAACACCGTGCCCATATCGAACGCACCGCCGAACTGGGTGACGCCGTATAGATTGCCGGCGCTATCAAAAACCAAGTCCCCGACAGGATCCGCACCGTCTCCGTTGGTGCCGCTTCCGGTGAAGCTGTGAAGCACTATTTCCGTCACCTCGCCGCCCGGCGCAGGACTCAACTTATACGCGACGCCCAGTTTGGATGATCCGCCCAGGTAAGTGCTTCCATAGAAATTGCCCGCTGCGTCGACGACAAGTCCACCTTCAGGAGTGCTGCCATTCGCGCCGTCAAAGTTGTACTGTCGCTCTTGCTGCGCGAAGGCGCTGCCGAGACAAACGGGAAGGACGAGCAGGCCAAACAGCGAGCAGATGGCAGAACGTGAGAATCTCACAGGTCACTCCTTGTACAGCGCTCTGAAGGACGACACCCCGGGGGACAATAACCTAGAAGCGCAGTCATTCTACCCCCAAATGCCAGCCCGACGCACCCTTTACGTCAGGCTTAGGGACTGCCGGTCTGAGCGAATCGACCACCAATTCGGCGCATTTTGTAGTAACATTTCCGGCGTCGACTGACGCTGGCAGCAAGGTCCGCGCAGCCGGCATCCAAGGTTGTGGAGGAGTTCGATGGAGCAACAGAGCAATGTAAAGGGATCGGGTTCATCCCAAACACCGCATCATGAGGGGCGCGGAGTTTGGGTGCTGACCGCGTACGGCATTTCTGGCCTGGCCTTATTCGGCATACTTATTTATTACTTCTCCGTGTACGTAACCCATTAGCAGTAGGTTTTGCCCCGGCGATTTCCCATGCCCTTGCGTGGACGCAGTGCTGTCCGCAAACGTGCTAGAATTGGCCCGCTCGCAGGTGAGCGCTTCTCCTAAGAATAGACCCGACGGTTTCCCGGCAGCCCCAAGATACGGATTAAGAAACGGAACCAGAGACAGATTGACTGTGGCCCAAACTCCCTCGACTACCGCCACCGTAACCTATGCCGATGCGGGCGTGGACATCGACCGCGCCAATCGCACCAAGAAGCGCATCAAGTACCTCGCCCACAAAACTTTCACCCGCGGGGTGCTGAGCGAAATCGGCGGTTTCGGCGGGCTATTCTCCATTGACCGCGAGAAGTATCTCGATCCCGTGCTGGTTTCGAGCGTGGACGGCGTGGGCACCAAGCTCAAGATCGCGTTCGAAATGAAGGTGCACCACACCATTGGCGCCGATCTGGTGAACCACTGCGTCAACGACATTGCCGTGCAGGGCGCCGCGCCCCTCTTCTTTATGGACTATCTGGCCACTGGCAAGCTAGATCCCGAAGTGGCGGAAAAAGTTATCGAGGGCTTGGCCGACGCCTGCAAACACAACGGCTGTGCCCTGATCGGCGGAGAAACTGCAGAAATGCCCGGCTTTTATCCCGATGGCGAATACGATCTCGCCGGATTTATTGTTGGAGTAGTGGAACGGGAGCGCATTATCACCGGAAAGGCCGTCCAACCTGGCGATGTCATCCTGGGACTGGCTTCAAACGGCCTGCATACCAACGGCTATTCGCTGGCCCGCAAGCTGTTGTTTGAGATCGCCCGGTACACGCCCGACTCCTACGTGAACGAACTCAAAGGGAAAGTCGGCAACGAGCTCATGCACACCCACCGCAGCTACTGGCCGATGATCAAGAAACTGGTGAACGCCGATTGCGTCTCCGCCATGGCCCACATCACCGGCGGCGGCATCACAGAAAATCTACCGCGGGTTCTGCCCCGCGGTGTAGCGGCCGTAATTGATATGGGATCCTGGCCGGTATTGCCCATCTTCGAGCATCTCCAGAAGCTCGGCAACGTTCCCCCTGACGAAATGCTGCGCACCTTCAATATGGGACTCGGCATGCTGCTAGTAGTTCCCTCTGCCAAATTCAAGAAAGCCCAGAACGTCCTCGATAAGATCGGGGAAAAGGCTTACACCGTGGGCAGGATTGTGAAGGGCGATAGAAAGGTGATGTACACGTAGGTACTCGCCGCAACCACAGAGACACAGAGTCACAGAGAAAAAATCAACGCCAACTCTTTCGCAGGGTTTTGGTAGCCGCACGCAAGGTTCTCACGTCTTCGGCCGAAAGCGAGCCCGCAAGCGACAGCAACTCTTTCCGGCGAAGCGCCTGCGCCCGTCGGCCATCGTGCTGTGGCTTTGTCTTTCTGGCCTTCATTAGGGTAATTTTACCAGACGCCAGATCTCTACCTCTTCAGCAAATCCACTGGCTCCCGCACATCCGTCACTCTGAAATACTTCGTCAGCGCCGGATGCTTCCTGGTCACCACTTCGTACATGGCGTACGCCACGTTGCGGTAGGAAGCGTGCCCAGCGGGGGTCGTCCTCAGCTCAGAGATGTACACGACCTCTGCGAAATCCATCTTGAACAACGTCCGTTTGCGGAAGCCCAGCGGAATGGCGTATTGGGCATTCTCTTTGGCCTCGGATCCCGGCTGCCGCGACAATTGCTCCACCGCTTCCGCGGTCCGCTGCATGACCGCATCGTAGGCTTCGCGGCTTCCTGCACTTTCCAGTTCCGGGGGAGCGTCATAGCCATGAAGGGTAGTGAACTCCTGTCCAATTTGAACGCAGCGCCGGTGGCGATGCATATCGCGAAAACCGCCCACGTCCATCAGAATGTCGAAGCGGAATTGTTGCCCGGCACAGAACGCTCGCTGCATCTCATCATGCTTGCCGCGATGCCGCAAGCCAACGTCGATAATCTCCCGCCGAATCCGTTCCCCCGCCGCTTCCACCGCCATGCGAATCTGCCGGTAAGGATAATGGCTGTGCTCATAAACCAGCGTTGCCGCCAGTTCCACTTCCAGCGGTTCTTCATCCAGCAGGTCCACTAGCGGCGCCGTCGCCACCGGCAAGCTTCCCATCAATTCTTTTGCGATCTGCTTGAGATCCCGCCGCGTCTCCATCTCGTAACGATTGGGATCGGCATACTTCACCAGCGTGGGCGCCACACGGACTTCGCGCAGCAATTCCTGTTCCGCCCGCGCTCCCAATTCCGGCGAAACCGCACGAATCTGGCTCACCAACTCCTGCATCGCCTCCTGATTCACGTTGTAGGCAGGCGAAAGTGCAGCATGCTTCAACAGCTCTCCCAGACGGCGGATCTCGCGATGCGTATGCGAAAGCAAATGCGATACCTGGGACTCGAGGGTTCGGGCGTTGACGATTTCTCCCAGCGAAGTATTAGTCGCCAGTGGCAATAGATAACGCGAAATGTCGAATGCCCTGGCCCGCAGCGTTCGCTCGTACGCCTCCTGCTTCATGTCTTCCGGCTTGGGAGTGATGCTTGCGAGATACAGTGCCATCCGGTCGGACAACGACTCGTACTGCGCGAACAAATCCTGAATGGTTTGCTGATACAAGGTTCGCGCCAGTTGGTCGTCGCCGAAGTCGGGTGTGAAGTAGCCGCTCTTATTGAAATCCTGGTAGCGAGTGGACCGCTCTTGCCCATCCCAGCGCTGCTCGTCAGCCACGGTGATTGCTGCCAGGATGGAAAGTTTCTCAATGGCCAGCGCGATGTGGGCCAGATCCGCGATCGAGCGGTGTCCATACTGAAAGTAGAATGTATTGAGGAACTTCTCGGCCTTCTGCTGGCTGATCTCCCGGAGCGACTGCTTCATGGAAAGCGCCGAGCGCGAATATTTGGCCATGGCATAAGCCTGGATTTCAGGCTCTGCGCCATACACGGCATAGACTTCGACCGACGGCTCATCCCTCAGGCCTTCCGTCAGACCTTGGTTCCCGTTCGCAGGGTTGATCGTCTCGCTGGCCTCAGGCATCGCTGACCCTCAGAACTGTGCGGTTTTGAAATCTTAACAGGTTCGGACCAGGAAACTATCGTCCGGTCGGGGCCCTCAATTGAAACTTTCCTTTTCGGGAGGTAATCAGATAGTGTAAGGGCTTGCTTTCCGCATGAAGCGATTTGTCCTCATAATCTTTGGCCTGTTGTTCGCCTTGGCATCTTGGACCGCCGCTCAGTCTAAGGCGGTTCCGAGCGATGCCACCCGGCCGCCGTCTTATCTTCTCTTAGATGACTCTCCGGCATCGCCCCAGGTTCAAACTGAGGATCGCACTCCAGCGGTTCTAATCGCCCCAGCGCCTCTACCACGCATGTCTCCAGAGCTCACGCTCCAGACCTACCGCGATCGGGTGGCGCAACAGGCCAACAGGCTTTCTTCGTATTCGGCAAATTCATTGATCTTGGCCCAGCTCCCCGAAACCCAGCAGTTCAGCGAATGTGACTTGCAACGTGTCTACTCCGCGCCTCACACCCTGGCGTTCAAGTCGGTTCGCTTCGTCGGAGATGGCTTCGTTAAGAGCAACGTCATACTTCGACTGCTGCAATCGGAAGTTGATCACGTGCAGAAGGACGATCCCGCAGCAACCGCGCTCAGCGAGGACAATTACAAATTCTCTTACAAAGGCAGCTCACAGCTACAGAACCGCCTGGTCCATGATTTTCAGGTGAAACCGAGAACCAACCGTCCCGGCCTCTTCAAGGGGAAGATCTATCTCGACGCGCATACTGGAAGCTTGGTGCGGGCTGAGGGTCGACTTGCGAAATCGCCGTCGCTATTCATCAAGAGAATTGAGTTTGTTCAGGACTACAAGGACGTCGGGGACTTCACTTTCCCGGTGCACATCCATTCCGAAGCCCGGACACGCCTGGTGGGGCGTGCAGTCGTGGACATTTACCATTACGACTATCAGCCGGTCTCCACGACGCGCACCGCACAATTGGCAACCTCCCCGTAGCCAACAGTTTCTTCCGCAGCGCCCTCCTGCCGCAGTACCTTCAGCCCAGCTATAATTCCCGCTTCAAAGACTTTAAGGAGAACCTCATGACCGTCTCAGGCCGGATCGCGCTGGTCACCGGCGCTTCCCAGGGCATTGGCCGTGCCTGCGCCCTCAAACTCGCCGCCACCGGAGTTGCCGTCGCGGTTGCCGCCCGCAATCAGGAGAAACTGAACCAACTGGTGCAGGAAATTAAGTCAACCGGAGGGGCTGCTGCCGCTTTTGTCATGGATGTGGCCGAAGAAGACCAGATCAAGTCCGCTTTCAAGGCTGCCCTCGCACACTTCGGCAAGATCGATATCCTGGTCAACAACGCCGGCATCACCCGCGACCAACTGGTCATGCGCATGAAGCGCACCGACTGGGACGCCGTCCTCAATACCAATCTGACTTCCGCCTATCTCTGCACTCACCAAGTCATGAGTTCCATGCTCAAGCAGCGCTGGGGACGCATCATCAACATAACTTCTGTCTTCGGTCAGATGGGCCAAGCCGGACAAGCCAACTACGCCTCCTCAAAGGCCGGGCTTATCGGATTGACCATGGCCATCGCCCGCGAAGTAGGATCGCGCAACATTACCTGCAACGCGGTGGCGCCGGGCTTCATCGAAACCGCTATGACCTCCACGCTGGGGGAAGACTTCAAGCAAATGGCGGTGAAGAATATTCCGCTGGGACGCGTGGGCACGCCCGAGGAAGTGGCCAGCGCAGTGGCGTTTCTGGCGTCGGACGAAGCTTCTTATATCACCGGGCACGTGTTAAGCGTGAACGGCGGTATGTTGATGGGGTAGAAAATCCTCACCACGAGGACACAGAGGCAGCCGTGGCAAAAACAAAAGAACTCGAAGAAGGTTCCCCCTCTGTAGTTAAGGGTTTCTCAATCCTTCAAGCGGTGACTCCAGCGCAGGTCGCCCAAGCTCGTGAACTGTTCCTCGAATATGCTCAATCCCTCGGCTTCAGTCTGTGCTTCCAGAATTTCGATCAGGAACTTGCCGGCTTGCCCGGCGACTATGCCCCTCCCGGCGGCCGTCTTCTTCTGGCAGAGTTCGAGGGCGAACCTGCAGGCTGCGTCGCCCTGCACAAACTTGCGCCTGACATCTGCGAGATGAAGCGGCTTTACCTCCGCCCTAAGTTTCGGGGGAAAGGCCTGGGCGGGATTTTAGTCCAGGCGATCTTTGCCGAAGCGCGCCAGATCGGCTATCGGCGGATGCGACTCGACACCGTCGAGCCGGTGATGAAAGACGCTGTCGCCATGTATCGTAAGTTGGGCTTCCGCGAGATCGCGCCTTATCGCGCGAACCCCATGGCCGGAACGCTTTATCTCGAGTTGACGCTGTGAGTGCAGTCGCGATGGTATCCTGACTATTCCACCGAGGAACAAACTCATGAAGAACATCGTTCTCTGCTTGCTTCTGCTATCGATCACCGCCGCCGCAGCCACATCCAAGACCGTCTCCTACAAAAGCGGCGACGAAACCGCGCAAAGCGTTCTATACACGCCGGCCGGCAAAGGCCCATTTCCCGGCATCATCGTGATTCATGAATGGTGGGGACTTAGCGATTGGGTCAAGGAGCAGGCGTCGAAACTCTCCGATCAGGGTTACGTCACCCTGGCGGTCGATCTTTACCGTGGCAAGGTTGCTACGACCGCCGAAGTTGCTCACGAACTGATGAACGGACTGCCGGAAGACCGCGCCAAGCGCGACCTTCACGCCGCCTTCGAATACCTGGCCTCACAATCGAACGTGCAAAAGGACCGCATTGGCTCCATCGGTTGGTGTATGGGCGGAGGGTTCTCGCTGGACGTTTCCCTTCAGGAGCCGACCTTACGCGCAGTCGTTATCAACTACGGTCACCTGGTCACCGACCCGCAGTCCCTGAAACAAATTAACGCCTCTGTCCTCGGACTGTTTGGCGCCCATGATCAGGGCATCACGCCGGGCGTTCCCAAATTCGAGAGCAGTCTTAAGGAGCTCGGGAAGAGTGTCGACATCAAAATTTATCCCGATGCCGGACACGGCTTCGAAAACCCCGTCAACAAAGACAACTACCGCCCTGACGATGCCGCCGACGCTTGGACGCGAACAGTTAAGTTCTTTGCTGCCACGCTGAAGTAGCAAAAACCCGAAGCGCTTGATTGCTCAAGCGCCCAAGTTGGCCTGTGGTCACAAGACTTAGCCACCTCGTGTTGGGACAACGAAATTCCACTTGCCAGACCGTACTACTCTGGTTACTATTCTGCATCGCGGAGAACGCACTTTGGCTTCCTTCTCAATGAATATTGGTGAGACCATCCGGAACTACCGGTTGCAGAAGGGAATGTCACAAGGCGATATCGAGAAACGCACTGGTCTGCTGCGTTGCTATCTCTCAAGAGTGGAAAACGGACACACCATCCCTTCGCTCGATACCCTTTCCAAGATCGCCGGCGCCATGGAGCTTCCCCTGTCACAATTTTTTTCTGAGGCCGGACATACCAACGGCAGCAAGGGGTTGCCGCAGCTCTCCGATGACGAAGTCCGCTTCCTCAGCCAGATCCGCCGCTATTCTGTCAGCCTGAATGACAGCGACCGCAAGCTGGTGCTGGCCATGGTCAAGAAAATGGCTGCGAACGCGAGGTAAGCATTTACGAGTTCTGGGCCTCAGGAGGCGGGTTACGGAGACGTGCCCCAAAGTCCATGACTCCGCAACGAAATCTCGCGAAAGACGTCTGGCTAGCTTTGGCAAGCGTCATCTTCGGCGGCGCGTTTTTCTGGGCGCCAAACCTGATCCTAATGCCTCGGGCTCTGGAATCCGTGAACGGGTTTGTAATCGTCACTCTTGCCTGCCCCTTCACGTTGCTTGCCTTCTATTTTGCCTCAGTTTTGTGCCGCAAGGACAGAATTGGTGGGCCCTCCTCCGCCCTTTTTGCATTAGTCGGGGTTTGGATAACCGGGCCGTGGTTCATGGTTTGGACGGCAAGTCTTGCCTCAGGACCGGGACTTCACAAGACGTCCGATTACGCCTTTTCGCTACTTATGACTATTTGCCCGCCCTTCACTCTGTATCTGTCGGCGATGCAGGGCAGCGTGTGCGCTTTGATGCTCGCGACGATCCTCATGCCGGTCTGTCAGCGCGTGTTTGAAAGAGGTCGCTGGTTCATTTCTCCGAACTGGAAGCGCCGCTTGCATTTCGGTCATCGTCAGACGAGTTGATGCCAGGTGGGGCACGGTTCCGTTTTGTGCTAGAAGCAGCCCCCGGCCGCTCCCCTTGGGTACCTTCGTACCATCCCCAACCCCGGCCAACCGGTACCTCGTCCCCAACCCCCGGTAGAATCTAGACTGTCTGTTGGAGAGCTATCGGTGACCATTGACGAAGAACTGAATCTTCTCGAGTCGCAGTTGCGCCGGCTCAAGATCGAATACGAGGTCTATTTCAGCAACCCCACTAAGAAACCGCCCACCGACATCGAGTGGAAGGTCTTGAGTCTGCTGCGCAAGTTCAGCGACGGAGGACGGCTGACCTTTTCCCAGCGTTTCCGCTACAACGAAATGGCGCAGCGTTATGCGATCTACAGCGACCTGTGGCGCAAGAAAGGCCGCATTCGCGAGGAAGGTTACCGGCGGCCCCAGGATGCGTTGCTCTCCGTGCAGGGAGTTCGCCCGGTAGAAGGTGCTGAACCGGAGACGCGCCCGGTGTACGGGCTGGGACAAGCTGGCACCGCAGCCGCCGTTGCGCCCGCAGCAAGAGCGCAGGAACGGCCGCTCACCGTGCAATGTTCCGATCCCACTGCCGAACGCGATCAAGTGGAAAAACTCTACCAGGCGTTAACCGAGGCCAAGAAGAAGAGCGGCGAGTCTGTCGCTGGCAACCTCGACAGTTTTGCTTCGTTCGTGCAAAAGAAGACAGCGCAAATCCGCCAGGAGAATAACTGCCTGGCCGTGGAATACTCGGTCGAAATGCAGGATGGGCACGTCAAGCTGAAGGCGCGGGCGAAAGTGTAATTCCCGGCGAAATCGGCGGCAAGAGCTTTGAAAAGGGCGCGGCTTCAGCCGCGCCTTAACGTTGTTGGTGAGATTTACGGCACGTATGGGAAGCGGTGCCTTTTCAAATGAGAATCTCCTTCGGCCTTTCGCCCCGCACTCCCGCCCGCTGATAGAATTTCAATAATGTCCAAAATCCATCGCGCCATCCTCAGCGTCACTGACAAGACCGGACTGGCCGACTTCGCGCGGAAGCTTTCCGGACTGGGAGTAGAGTTAGTCTCGACTGGAGGCACCGCCAAACTGCTGCGCGACTCTGGCATTCCAGTTGAAGATATTTCCGCTTTGACCGGCTTCCCCGAAATGCTTGATGGACGGGTGAAGACTCTCCATCCCAAAGTGCACGGCGGCATCCTGCATCGCCGCGAGGATCCCGCCCACCGCGCGGCCGTGGCTGAACATGGCATCAAGCCCATCGACATGGTGGTGGTGAATCTCTACGCGTTTGAGAAAACCGCCGCCAAGCCCGGCGTGCGCTTCGAAGAGTTAATCGAAAACATCGATATTGGCGGCCCCTCGATGATTCGTTCCGCCGCCAAGAATTTTCAGGACGTCGCTGTGGTGACTTCGCCCGACGACTATCCCGCGATAGCGGAAGAAATGGGGAAGTCCGGCGGGCAACTATCTCCGGCAACCAAATGGCGTCTGGCGCAGAAGGCATTCGCAACCACCGCCGCGTATGACTCGGCAATCGCATCAACCCTCGAGCGCGTCAGCGCCAACGGCGACCTCGCGTTCCAGGACAAATCGAGCTTCCCGCAGACTCTGCGGCTCTCCTTCAGCAAAATCATGGACCTCCGCTACGGAGAGAACCCACATCAGAAGGCCGCAATGTACTCCGACGGATCGGGTCAGGGCGTGGCCAATGGCCGGCAGATCCAAGGCAAGGAACTTTCCTACAACAACATCGTGGACTTGCAGGCCGCTTGGGACCTGGCCCAGGAATTTGATGAGCCAGTTTGCGCCATCATCAAACACACCAACCCCGCTGGCGCAGCGACCGGCAAAACCCTGGCTGAAGCTTATAAGAAAGCTCTCGAATGCGACCCAGTGTCGGCCTTCGGTGGGGTGATTGGAGTAAATCGGCCGATCGATGGCCCGGCTGCGGAGGAGATGGCCAAGCTGTTTCTGGAAGTGATCGCAGCCCCCAAATTCGATGAAGCTGCCAAAGCCAAATTCAGCGCCAAGAAGAATCTGCGGCTGGTTGAAGTCACCGGCGCCCCGCAAAAATGGGTGCTGAAGAATGTCTCCGGCGGAGTTCTGGTGCAGGACGCCGACGTCCGTCCGCTCCAAGAGAGCGATTTCAAAGTGGTGACCAAACGCCCACCCACGGCCGAAGAGAAGCGAGCACTCTTATTTGCCTGGAAAGTCTGCAAGCACGTGAAATCCAATGCCATCCTCTACGCCCGGGACGGACAAACCGTAGGTGTGGGTGCGGGGCAAATGAGCCGCGTAGATGCCTGCAAAATGGGGGCCATGAAAGCCATTTTGCCGCTGCAAGGTACAGTGGCGGCTTCCGACGCCTTCTTTCCCTTCCCCGATGGGGTCGAAGAAATTGCAAGAGCTGGCGCTACCGCCATTATTCAGCCCGGAGGTTCGGTCCGCGACCCGGAAGTGATTGAAGCGGCTGATCGCCACGGCATAGCGATGATCTTCACCGGAGTGCGGCATTTTCGCCATTGACGCAGCAATTGGCCATTGCAACCTGCTAACGGTCCTTGTACCTCTGGCTCCGTTTTCGGCCTGATTCCAGCCACTGTATTGCGCAAACTCCAGGGACAAGGGTTTACAATAATCTGAGCACCCGCTGGCGGCGATTCCGCATCCAAACCGCTGTAGCTAGGTGATCCGAAGGTCATTAATGAAAAGCATTTATTGTGCGGTTCTTGTGTTGTTTGTAGCAGTAGGCGCTGGAGCACAAGCCCCGGCTCCGGCAACCGCCGAGCCCGTGGCACCGGCAGCGGCCAAACCAGTAGTCGCAACTCCTGCGCGAAAAGTCGATCGTGCTGCCGCTTACTATCACTACACCCTGGCTCACCTCTATGAGGAGCAGGTGGCGATGTACGGCCGCAGTGAGTTGGTCACCAAGGCCATCGAAGAGTACCGGATGGCCATTGAGGCTGATCCTACTTCGGAATATCTAACCTCCGCCCTGGCGGAGCTTTACACCCGTGCGGGACGCATCCGCGATGCCGTTCTCGAAGCCCAGGACATTCTCAAGCGCGATCCCAACAACCTGGAAGCTCACAAACTGCTGGGCCGCATTTATCTGAAGTCCCTGGGCGATGTCCAGGCTGGCAGCGCTTCAGACAGCGTGCTCAAGTTGGCCATCGAACAGTGGGAACAGATCGTGAAGCTGGAGCCCGACAGCGTAGATGACCGCTTGTTGTTGGGCCGGCTCTACAAAGTCAACAACGATCTGCGTAAAGCGGAAGACCAATTCAAGACTGCCGTGAAGTTGCAACCCGATTCCGAAGACGCCGTCACCACCCTGGCCTTGTTCTATACCGAAGAAGGAGATTCGACTCGCGCCGCCGAGGTGCTCAGTTCCGTCCCGGATGTGGCACGTTCTGCCAAGCTCTACTCCGTTCTCGGCTACGCCTACGAGCAGCAGAAAGAATACAAAAAGGCGATTGATGCTTATCGTAAGGCGACCGAACTTGATCGCGACAATCTTGATGCGATTCGCGGTCTGGCCGAGAACCTGATGAACGACGGGCAGACCGACGCCGCCCTCGAGCAATACAAGATCATCGCAGAAGCCAACCCCGACGACGCCCAGACCTACCTGCGCATGGCCGAGATTTACCGCCGCCAGGGACAATTCGATCTCGCCCTCACGAACCTGACAAAAGCTGAGTCCATGGTGCAGGACTCCATGGAAGTCCCCTACAACCGGGCCGCTGTTTACCAAGCTCAAGGGCGCTATGACGAAGCAGCGCAGATTCTGCAAGACCTGCTGAAAAAGACCGACAAGACGGACAACAACTACTCCCAGGGCGAGAAGAACAATCGCGCACTGTTCCTGGAGCGGCTGGGTACCATCTATCGCGACAACAACAACACTACCCTCGCCATTGAGACCTTCCGCAAGATGCTGAGCCTTGGCGATGACAACGCCGAGCGTGGCTATCAGCAGATCATCGACAGCTACCGCGAGGCCAAGCTATGGCAGCAGGCCACCGACATCGCCAAGGAAGCGGTGGAGAAACTGCCCAATGATCGCGATCTGAAGATGGTGTATGCGGCGCAACTCAGCGATATGGGCCAACCCGACGAAGCCCTGCAGCAGGTGAAGTCGCTGCTCAAAGGGGCCCCGGAAGATCGTGACGTCTATATCCGCCTGGCCCAGATCAACAGTCGCCTGAAGCGCTGGCAGGACGCCGAAGAGGATCTTGACAAGGCGGCTCAGCTTTCCACCAAGGACGAAGATCAGAAATACGTTGATTTTCTCCGCGGCTCCAATTACGAGCGTCAGAAGAAATACGACCAGTCGGAACAACTGTTTCGCAAGCTCCTGGCCACAGATCCGCAGAATGCTGCCGTGCTGAACTACCTCGGCTATATGCTCGCCGACCGCGGCCAGAAGCTCGACGAAGCCCTAGTCATGATCAAGAAGGCGGTCGAACTCGATCCCGCTAACGGCGCTTATCTCGACTCGCTGGGTTGGGCCTATTTCAAGCTGGGCAAGTATGAGCTGGCGGAAGATAACCTGACCAAGGCATCGCAGCACATGGGGACTGATCCCACTGTGCAAGCACATCTCGGTGATCTCTATCAGAAGACCGGGCGACTGAAGCTGGCCGTAGCCCATTGGGACCGCGCCATTCAGGAGTGGAACAAAACCGTCTACGCGGAAGTTGATTCCGACGAAATGGCAAAGACGCAGAAAGATCTGGAGTCCGCCAAGGTCAAGCTGGCCAAAGAGAGTTCAGAACAGAAGTAGGCCCTTCCTCACTAATGCGTGAGAATCTCACCATCCGCGAAGCCACCACGGATGACATTCCTGAGATTCTCCGCCAACGTCGCTCCATGTATTTGGACATGGACTACGAAGACTCGCCCGCCCTGGCTGAGATGCTCTCCACCTGCGAACCCTACCTGAAACACGCTCTCGCTGATCGCTCCTTCCGTAGCTGGCTGGCGATCGTCGGCCAAAAGGCCGTGGGCGGCGGAGCGGTCCTCATCAGCCCCTGGCCCAGTCATCCCTACGATCTGGAATGCCGCCGCGCCACCATCCTCAATGTGTATGTGTATTCGGAGTTCCGCAGGCAGGGAATTGCCCGCCAACTGATGCAGACGATGATTGCCTGGTGCCGGAAGGAAAACTTTGCTTCAGTATTTCTGCACGCCAGTAAGGATGGCCGCACGCTCTACGAGGCGTTAGGATTCGAGCCGACCAACGAGATGAAACTGAAACTTCGTGTCATCTAGAAACCCACCGCTGCCTCCGTCAAAGTGGGTTTCCATGCCACCACTTTATCGATATTCGTCATCTTCAATATGTGTTCCACATGGCTGTTGACTCCCGCCAGCCGCAACTCTCCGCCCGCCGCCTTCACCTGGCCGGCGGAAGTCACGATGATCCCGATTCCAGTGCTGTCAATATGGGTCACGGCCGCGAGGTCAAAGATGATCTTTTTCCGTTTCTCCCGAACCAGGCTCTCAACCGTCCACTCCAGGTGCTGGCAGTCTCTGCCAATGGTGATTTTTCCCGTTATCTCCAGGACGACAATGTCGGGCTGCAACTGCTTGGTCTGAATCTCCAGCATAAGCCGGGCTCCTTTTTGATCTCGGAAATCTCTTAACGGAAACCGCTGAACATGACGACGTCAGTATCGTTGTAGCGTGCGCGGGTGATCGCGATCTTTTTCCCGTCGCGTGACCAGGCGTAAGCAGCTACCACCGACGGCTCGGAATCGAAGTGCGTCAGTTGCACCGGCGCGCCGCCCGCCAGCGGCTGCATGTACAAGTTGATCACATTGCCTGTAGTGTTGTGCACGTAAGTAAGTGCGTGTCCATCCGGCGTCCAACCCAGCTGCGACCAGGTGTAAGTCGAGGGCACTTCGATCTCCTGCGCCGTTCCGCCGCCCTCAAGCTTCTGCACCACGAACTTGGACTTCGCGCTGGCTCCTTGTCCCTCGGTTTTTCCATATGCCACCAATGTGCCATCTGGAGACACTGCCGGCGAAGACACGCTTCCCTTGGCGAGCTCTACGGGTGCGCCGCCATCAGTCGGAATTTTAAAAAGGTGGTCCAGACTATCAGTCGCCACGAAGCCCCGGTACACCATCCATTTGCCGTCGGGTGTGCATGAAGAGATCTCGTCGTCCTTACCGAAGGTAAGCTGCTTCAACTCCCCAGTCCCAAGACTCAGCCGCCACAGGCTGGCCGTATTGTTCTCCAGTACCCTGCCCACGATCACCATATCCCCTGGGCCACAGGCAATCGGGTGGAAATCCGAGTCATCATTCTCCAGCAAGCGAGCCCGGCCGCTGCCATCGCCGGCGGTAACGTAGATGTGATACGCGGCATCATTTTGCAGGAGTTTCCCCGCCGCTGTCCAGGACAGTGAATATCCGGTCGCTTGTTCGCTTGAGATCGGAACCAGCTTCCAATCGATCTTACCGTTCAACAAGGCTGGCGAATCACCCACGTAAATCGTCGCAGCTTGTCGCGCTTGCGTCGTAACGAACGACTTGCCATCCGCCGTAACACTCAGCGAGTAGTACTGACTCAAGTCATTGCTGATCTTGAAAGGATCACCGGCGGGATAAGGTTGAAACCAGACTTGCGACCGGAAGCCAGTTGATCTTTCCCTGCCGGTAAAGAACAAGCCGGAGGAATCGGGTAGCCATGCCACATCGTTAACTAGCATGGGCAGCGGCAGGCTCTTGACCAGCCGGCCCTCCGGCGTAATCACCAGAATGGAAGCAAAGGTGTTCTTGCTGCCCAGTTGCAACGTTGCCACAGTGATCAGGTTGCTCGTCGACCAGGTAGGATCACCACTAAAGCCATTGACTCCAGATTCATGCTGGAAGATGACTTGCTCGCTGGTACCGTCCGCACTCGCGATCAATAACTGATCTTCACCTTTCTCCTGAATCGTCCGCCGGTACACCATGCGTTTGCCGTCGGGGGAGAAAGACACGGCGCTGAAAGTGTCACTCACGATCTGGCGCGGAGTTCCTCCTAGTGCAGGCACACTATAGAGATTGTGGGTGTTACCGTTTGCCGGGTCCCCGTGCGCGTAGTACAAATAATTGCCGTCAGGGGTGAAAGTCGCCCCATCGCCGAAAAACCCGGTCTGGGCCGGCACCACCGTCACTTCGCTGCCCGTAACGATTTGCTTCACTCGCAGGCTGCGCTCGCCTTCGCGCCGGCCGTAGGCCAACATCTTGCCATCGGACGAAATCGCTGCAAAGCCGACCGCTTGCCCATGATCGGTAAGCTGGCGGATGCTGATGTTGTGCGTGTCAATGGTGGGTGCGTGCTTGCTCAGAAGCTTATACACACCAAAGCCGGCGGCGATTGCGACGACCACAACCACCCCCGCCGTGACAATCAGAGGACGCTTATGCCGCGGGGTTTCGGCCATCAGCACAGCGCTGGACGATGCTGCACCCGCATACACAACCGCCGCGCTCGCAGGCCCCGATCCTGCCGATCCTGACGCCGAAGCCGCCGGTTGAACCGAAGTAGAAGGGCTGGAGGACTCCGTCACCACCCTGCCCGATTCCGTCTCTCGCTTCAACCGCTTCAGATCGGCCCGCATCTCCGACGCATGTTGGTAACGCAGATCCCGGTCTTTCTCCAGTGCCTTGTTGATGATTCGTTCCAGTTCCTGATGAACCTCCGGATTCAACCGCACCGGCGCCGTTGGTGCCTTGTGTAGGATCGCGTCAAAAATGTCCCCCGAGCCCTCGCCCCGGAACGGTACCGTGCCGGTCACCATCTCGTAGAGAACCGCGCCGAACGAGAACAGGTCTGTGCGCGCATCCACGTCCTTGCCGCGCACCTGCTCGGGCGACATATAGGCCACCGTGCCCAGAGTCGCGCCCGGACTGGTCAGAAAAGCCTCGTCCACCAATGTTTCAACAGCGCTCTCTCCCACTGTTTCGCCCGCCGGAGCGCCACGCTGGGTGAGCTTGGCCAATCCGAAATCCAGAATCTTGGCATGGCCGCGCTTGGTCACGAAAAGATTTGCCGGCTTGATGTCGCGATGGACAATTCCCTCGGCGTGAGCGGCATCGAGCGCGTCGGCGATCTCAATGGCGAGTGCCAGCACATTCTCGATGTCCATCGGCCGTCCCGCAATGCGTTGCCGTAGCGTGACACCATCCAGAAACTCCATGGCGATAAACGTCTGGCCATGCTGGTCGTCAATTTCGTGGATGGTGCAAATGTTGGGATGGTTCAAGGCCGAGGCGGCTTTAGCTTCACGCTGAAAGCGGCTGAGCGCTTGCTCATCCTTAGCCACTTGATCCGGCAGGAACTTAAGGGCGACAAAGCGGCCGAGTTTTACATCCTCGGCCTTGTAAACGACACCCATCCCGCCACCACCGAGCTTCTCGATGATGCGGTAATGCGAGATGGTCTGGCCGATCATGGGGAGGAGCTGGCGCGACCATCTTAGGGGCCATGCGGCGGCAAGTCAATTCAGCGCGGCGCAGCCCACAGCAACCTAAACCGTGACCCAGCAGCTTCCGAGCTGCCATAGGTGGCGGGGAGTGATGGGTGTTGAGCGTCGGTTCGGTTAGAACGGTGATGGAGGCGGCGCGATGACGTTCTGATGTACCTCTTCGGTGCCCTTCCAGTAGACGAGGACGTTGGCTCCGCTCACCGGTGTAAAGAGGTCCGCTGTCCCGTCCGCGCCAGCAACTGCGCCTACCGGTAAGCCGACCGGCGGAACCAGGAACACCGCGCCCGGCGGAATGCTTGTGGCTTGGTACTCGCCGTCGATTGGACTCGCGTCCAGTAATCCCAGGCCCGTATGCTCAGTGTAGAGTTCTGAAAATTCCGTGCTCCACCCATTCGGCGACCATTGCCGCGTCAGCCAGTTCGGGAGGCCGGTGGACACCGGCGCCCGGTTGCCAATTCCGCTCTGACTAAACCATGTCGGGGTGAACTCCTGATAGTTGAACAGACTCATCTCCTGCACGATGACGCCAGCACCGCCTCCGCTGTAAGCAATGTTGTAGATGGTCGAGAAGAAAGCACCGGCGCACGGCAGGCCGAAGCCATAGATTTCCTTGATCAGCAGAGGCTTGGTTTCGCCAGCCAACTTTGCGGCAAATGCCGAGCCGTCGTCGCAGGTATTCGGATCGCTCGGACTCTTGGCGCTCTGTGCCCAGGAATCCACGTCGCTGCCGTCGACAAGCGGCCTTGTAGTATCCACCGAGCGGACGCCACCAGCAATAATGGGAAATACCATAACCTGTTTGCCCGACCCGTAAGGCAGGACATCCACTGGCCGCCACAGCACAATTGAGGGGTGATTGCGTTCCGCTCGCGCCCACTCTGTCGCCGTGTCATGCATCCAGGACTGCCAGGCTGCTTCACTGTCAACTTGAGCCTGCTCGATGTCCGCACCGGTGCAGTAGAACGCTCCCAGTACGAGAATGCCCATTTCATCCGCCAAGTCGAGGAAGTGCCGCCCGGCGTCGTCCCAATGAAAGTTTGCGCCTGTCATGCCGGACTGTTGCTGAATGTGATTGAGCATGGCGAGCGGCCGGCGATCGCTGTATTCACGAATCGGAGCCAGTGTGTCCTCGTAGTCTCCCGTGAGCCATAGCGGCTGGCCGTTGAGAAAGATCGTCTTGCCCTCAATCCATACTTCCCTGAATCCGAAGCGGTCAAAGCGCTGGTCCTTCGTCGGATCGGTTGTCGGTCGGTTGTCGGTCAATGTCGTTCTCAGGGTGTACAGCTTCGGCTGCCCCGGCTCCCAGAGCGTCGGCGTCGGCCATTGGGCCGTCAGCGTCGCAATCCCGTTAACCACCGAAACTGGTGAAAGGTCCAGCACGTCGGTGACGCCGTCCAGGACTGACGCACTCACCAATGTATCTGTCCCGGCCCCCACTACAGAGACATTCGCGGTCAGCGTGGAACTGCGCACTGAAGTGATCACCTGGACATCGGAAACATATTGGGCGGGACGCCAGGAAATGGTGATGTCGCCCACAATCCCCACCCAGTCGCGCCCGGTCGAAGTGGCAGCCGCCGGCCGGTAAGAATTTGCCAGACAGTTCGGGTTTGATCCCGGGCACTGGCTTTGATCAATGACTGCACCCCGCCGGGTATAGGTCGAATCTGCATCGTGCGCATACACTTCGATTTCATTCAGTCCCGCGACCACCCAGGGTGTGACCTCGGCTTCAAACGGCGCGAATTGTCCGTAGTGGTCGCCGGCAAACTGATCGTTGATATAAATCGCGCAGTAGTGGCCGCATTTTTCCAGTTCAGTGAAGAACTTGCGGCCAGGCGTAATCCAGTCTGCTTGCAGTCGCACGGACGCCTTGTACCACACCGAAGCCGTTCCATCCGTGAACGGCGCTGTGGGCACGCGCATTGTTGCCCACCCCGTTTGCGGAATCCGGTTCTGCGGCTGGTTGATGATGTAGCTCCAGGTTCCATTCATGTTGATGGATGCACGAGGCGACGCACCCACCAGATCGACCTGAGGACCTTTCCGAGAAATGCCTGGCTCGTTCAAATTCACCGGCATCTTGAGAGTCTGCGCGGGCGATGCAATCGCCGTCACCGCCCAGAGCAGACAGGCGGCAGCAGCTTTTTCCCAGGATCTTCGGCTGATCACCCTGTAGACGATGCAGGTCGCGCCATCATCGAACGCCTCAGTGACGCGACAACGCGAGATGGTCGGGCCAATCACGCAGGAGGGGTTATGCTTGCGCGATCATCTTAGGAGTCAGCCAGCGGCAAGTCAATGCAGGCTGACAGTTTAGCATGGTTGCATTCTTGTGCTAGCATTGATAGCATTGACAGCATGGCCACGTTAACCATTCGGCAACTGGACGAGAGAACCAAGACTCGGCTCAGGGTCCGAGCTGCCCATCACGGCCGCTCGATGGAGGAAGAGGCCAGAGAGATCCTCCGCTCCGCGCTGGTCAGTCGGCCCAACCTCAACGACAATCTCGCCGACATTGTGCGCCGCCGATTTGCACCTCTGGGCGGGGTTGAACTTGAACTGCCCCCCCGAGACCCTATTCGCAAACCTCCTGACTTCGCGGAATGATCATCCTCGACACCAATGTCCTGTCCGAGTTGATGAGGATCCGTCCATCGCCTAAGGTCACAGCGTGGTTTCACGAACACCCGTTGATTGATCTCTACACCACAGCGATCACAGAGGCGGAAATATTTTATGGAATTGAGTTGCTCGAGCACGGAACTCGCAAGCAAAAGTTGTTGATGGCGGCCGAGTCCCTGTTCGATATTGATCTGCAAGATCGCGTGATCGGTTTTGACGGTGATGCGGCGCGAATCTTCTCCCAGATTGCCGCCCATCGCCGTCTGCAAGGCAAGCCTATCAGCAATCCAGATGCGCAGATTGCAGCCATCGTGCAATTACACAGCGCCACGCTCGCGACTCGCGACGTTGCCGATTTCCGCGACTGCGGCCTCGATCTAGTTGACCCTTGGGCCGCTAACATCTAGGGGCGGCGTGCAATCGCTGCCAAGTCCCGTGCTCTCCGAGCGAACAGTGTCACTCGGCAGCGACTTGGCAGCGATTCCAGACTGTGCAACAACAGACTATGGGCGCACCACCACTTCCAAAGCTCGCCATCTGTTTCCTTTGTTGCCTGTCGATGGTGTCAATAGCGCAACAAAACTCCGCAGACGGGGAGAAGGTTCTCGCTCTTGAAAAGAAGTGGACAGAGAGTTACAAACACCGCGACATAAGCATTTTGTCGTCGTTGCTGGCTGAGGACTTCATCATCACCGTCGAGGATGGCAGCACCTACGGAAAAGCCGGCTACATCAGCCACAGTGCAGATTCCTCGGTCCACGTGGACGTAGCCGAGCTATCCGAGCTCAAGGTGCGTCTGCACGGTGACACTGCTATCGTGACGGGCGCATATCACGAAACCGGGGAATCAAAGGGCAAGCCCTACGAATACCGCGATCGCCTGACCGATGTCTGGATGAAACGAGATGGCAAATGGCAGGTGATCGCGTCCCACTACAGCGTTCCGCTGAAATAATGATAAGCGTTACTTGATCACGCGAAACGGCACGTTGCTGGTAAGTATGCCGCTGCGGCGATGCGAGTTTACTCCTAGGCGACACAGGAACCAATAGGGCCAAAGGTATGTCTGCCCAGCGACCGAATGCTGAGTGGCTAAATGCCAAGTGCTAAATGCTAACTGCTGACCTTCTGCTAAACTTTCCTATGCTCGCTGACTATGCGGTGCATGCGGAACAGTCCCGCGGACGCCGTTTCCCCGAGCCGCCGCATCCCTACCGCAATGACTTTCAGCGTGACCGCGACCGTGTCATTCATTCTCGCGCCTTTCGCCGTCTGGAGGCCAAGACCCAGGTCTTCACCCGCCGCTACTCCGACCACTTTCGCAATCGCCTGACGCACACGCTCGAAGTCGCGCAGATCGCCCGCACTATCGCTGGCCAACTCGGCCTCAACGTGGACATGGTCGAGGCCCTCGCTCTGGTGCACGACGTCGGCCATCCCCCGTTCGGCCACGCCGGAGAAAAGGCACTCGACACCATCATGCGCGCTCAGGGTTTTTTCTTCGACCACAACCTGCACGCGCTGCGCATCGTCGAAGACTTCGAGCTGCGCTACGCCGCGTTTCGCGGGCTGAATCTGACCTTTGAAGTTCGCGAAGGCATCATCAAACATTCGCACGATTACAGTCCCGACAAGTTCCCCGAACTGGCCGAATATCTGCTCAACCGCCGTCCGCCACTCGAAGCCCAGCTTATCGATCTGGCCGACGAAATCGCCTACAGCACTGCAGACCTGGACGACGGCTACGAAGCCCGCCTGCTGACGCTGGACACAATTCGCAGCGGTGTGCCCGTTTTCGCGCGATTCTACGCCGATGCCGAACGCACCTACCCGGATGTTATCGAGAAACTGAAGTTCAACGAGGCCATCAAACACATACTGGACCGCTGGGTAGGAGACTTGATTCAAAACACGAAAGCACAGATCGCCAAAGCGGCAGTCCACAGTTTGGAAGACGTTCGCGGCTATCCTCAGCGGCTGGTGGCGTTAAGCCCAGGAGTCGAAGAAGAACGCCGCCTCGCCAAGGCTTTCCTATATAAGACTCTCTACTACAACGCGACACTCGATCAAGAAAAAGAAGAAGGCGAGCAGATCATCCGGAACCTATTCGAGTTCTGGATGGCCAAGCCCGACCACCTTCCCTCCAGCTACCAGGAGTCAGCCAATCACACGCCACTGCCTCGAGTGATCTGCGACTACATTGCCGGCATGACCGACAATTACATCTACGAGCAGTATGAAAAGTATCGTCAGTAAGAACCTTAACCACAGACGACACAGAGGTTCACAGGGTCTTGTTCCGCGCTCGCCTCTGTGTACCCCCGTGACCTCTGCGGTTGACGCCTCATTCCGCCTTCGCCGCGACTCTCGTCACCACGTCATACATCACGCGAAACCCGCGCCGCACTTCTTCCACGCGGATGCGCTCATCATTTCCATGCTCGGTGTCATTCTCTTCCTGCGTGGCCGTGTAGGGATTGAACCCGTAGGCATAAATTCCCAGCGGACGATAACGCTGGTTCTCGTCGTAGCCGCTGGTCAGCAGCGGAGCGACGGGAGCACCGGGAAAATAGTGTGCGGTCACCTGGCGGACCGCCTTATACAGAGCGGTATCGGTGGGTGAATAGTTGGCCTCGCGGAAATCCGCACTCTGCGGCTCGACGGTAACGTGAGGATCATCCACCACCCGCCGAATAGTTTCCAGAAATGCCTTCGGATTCCCTCCCGGCAGCAACCGCACATCCAGATTGGCCCAGGCCTCGGAGGGAATCACATTGGTCTGCCCCGATCCGCCCAGCATGGTCAGCGTAATCGTGTCGCGGAACAAGTAGTTCAGATTCTCATCCGCTTCAATCTCCCGCCGGAACTTTGGGTTGTCCAGGCTGCGGCGAATATTGCGAAACATCGCGGCCCGCGCCGGGGGCTCGTCGGGCGCCATGGTTTTCAGGAACTCCTCCACCACGGGCAACACTCGAAGCGGCGTTTTGTACGCGAGAATTCTCTGCAATGCCCGCATCAGCCGGTTGGGCGCCGAATCGCTGTTGGGACGCGAGCCGTGTCCCGGCTGCCCGTGCGCCACCAGATGCAGCCACAAGGGCGACTTCTCACCCACATCTACGCCCACATACTTCAGGCGGCCATCAGGACGAAGTATGTTTTCCCCGCCTTCATTGATCATGAATTCAGCGTTGCCCAGCAAATCGCGCTGATGCGCAATGAACCAGTCGGTGCCGGTCCCATCGGCCTCTTCGTCGCTGACGGCGAGGAAAATCACGTCGCGATCCAGCGGCACCTTCTCGCGCTGCAGCATCACCATGACCATCAAATGCGCCAGCCCCTCGCTCTTCATGTCTTGGGCGCCGCGGCCATAGATGGCGCCGTCCACGATCTGCGCGCTGAAGGGCGGCACTTTCCAGTGCGCAGGGTCACTGGTTACTACATCCATGTGGTTCAGCAGAACGAACGGCCGCCGGGGCGTTGCACTGGTGTGCGGAATCCTCGCCCACAGATCGGCGCGGCCCGGAACATATTCAAAAATACGGTTTTCTATGCCCTCGGCGTCCAGGATCTTCTTGAAAAACACCGCCGTCCGCATCTCGTTTCCGGGGGGATTAGTGCTGTCTATACGCAGATACTCCTGTTCCCACTGCGCCGCCTGGTCGGCGTACTCTTTCATCCGATCAACGGGGATGCGGTCCGACATCAGGGTCTTGCTTTCCTGTGCACGAACCGCCGCACCGCTAAGAACAACAAGGATCAGGAGAACGGAAAACAGGCGGGCAACGGGATTCCTTGGGAACATTCGATCTCCGGGCAAGGGTAAAGTGCGCGCAGTTTTTATATCAGGTTTTACCAAAATTACTCCTATTCGCAGCGGGCAGAGACTACAATATCATTGTTATCCAAGGACTTAGCTTTGGTTCAGTTTGGCATCGAACCTGTTCTACCAGTGGGCGAGTGCGTGCATCTAAGCCGTCGTCGCGAGTTGAGACACCTGGCGTCGACGGTTAGCCGCATTTGACCCAGATTGATTTTGAAAATGCGCCACGCCCGCTAATGGCGTGCTGGAGTGGAGCTCCCAGGAAGCTCCCCCACCCCGGAGGAAGTAAAATGAAGAATCGTATTCTGACCGCGTTGCTGATTGTAGTGTTTGCGCTCCCTGCCTTTGCGCAAACCAGTTCTGCTCCCACAGACCAAAACCAAGCCCCGGCCCAGAGTGCCGCTAGTCAACCGGCCGCGGTCCCAACGGACAGCGCTACCGGAAAGCCGTTGCAACCGCCCGCCCGCGAAGGCTTCTGGGGACACCTCAATCCGTTTGCCCGCAAGAAATACGTGCAGCGCCAAACTGGCCCCATCCGCGACCGGCTGAATGAGCTCGATGAACTCACCGCCGCCAACAGCAAGATGGTCAAAGACGTGGATGCACGCGCCCAGCAGGGCATTCAGCTTGCTTCCGCCAAGGCCAGTGAAGCTGATCAGCACGCCATTGACGCCGGCAATAAGGCCCAGGCGGCGCAGCTGACCGCGACCCAGGCGAACACTCGGCTTTCGAGTGTGGAACAAGTGGTGAGTAATATTGACCAATACAAGGCCACCAACCAGACCGAGATCCGCTTCCGTCCCGGCCAGAGCGTGTTGAGCACCAACGCCAAAGCCGCGCTCGATGAACTCGCAACTCCGCTGAAAGATCAGCATGGGTACATCATCGAGGTTCAGGGCTTCTCTTCCGGTCGTGGACAGACTGCGATTGCGGTTTCACAAAAGATGGCCGACTCGGTCGTCCGATACCTGGTGCTGAACCATGACATTCCCGTCTACCGCATTTATGTGGTGGGAATGGGCAATGCTCCGGTCAACACCGACGAGGCCAAGACCGCCAAGCGCACCAGCGGTGGCCGCGTTGAGATCAGCTTGTTGAAGAACGATTTGGAGCAGCTGTCGGCCAGCTCGACCCCGGCAGCCGCGCCCCAGCAGTAAGTTCTGGAATGACGCCGAGCTTATGACCCGGCGACCCTCCCCCAGAAAAAGCCCCTCCAGCGCGAGGGGCTTTTTATTTCTCCGGGGATGCTTCGATTATGCTGCGCCGTCGGTCTCGTGTTTCAGTTTCTCCTCCTGAAAGTGCGCAACCAGGGGCTCGATCAATGGCTGAAGTTTGCCATCCATCACCTCCTGCAATTGATGGATGTTCAAACCGATGCGGTGATCGGTCACGCGGTTCTGAGGGAAATTGTAAGTGCGAATCTTCTCGCTGCGGTCGCCTGAGCCCACCATCTGCTTGCGCTCTTTGGCAAGCGCGTCCTGCTGCTTCTGCATTTCCATTTCATAAAGCCGCGAGCGCAGCACCCGCATGCCTTTTTCGCGGTTCTTGATCTGCGATTTCTCGTCCTGGCAACTGACCACGGTGTTGGTGGGAATATGTGTGATGCGGACCGCGGAGTAGGTCGTGTTCACCGATTGCCCGCCCGGGCCCGACGAGCAGAACGTGTCGATCCGCAGATCTTTGGCTTCAATCTTGATGTCCACATCCTCCGCTTCCGGCAACACCGCCACCGTGACTGCCGAGGTGTGGACTCTGCCCTGCTGCTCAGTCGCCGGTACACGTTGTACGCGGTGCACGCCGCTCTCATACTTCAAGCGTGAGTACACGCGCTGCCCCTGAATCAGTGCGATGACTTCCTTCAATCCACCCACGGCTGACTCCGAAGTCGAAAGCACTTCCACCTTCCAGCGCTGGGTCTCGGCGAAGCGGGTGTACATGCGAAACAGCTCGGCTGCGAACAACGTGGCTTCGTCGCCGCCGGTTCCAGCGCGGATTTCCAAAATGACGTCTTTCTCGTCGTTTGGATCTTTAGGGAGAAGCAGGACTTTGAGCTCTTCTTCGATGCCGCCGACTCGCGCCTGCAGTTTGTCCAGCTCTTCCTGAGCATAGGCGCGCATGTCGGGATCTTTCTCAGTCGCCAGCATGGCCTTACTCTCAGCGATGCCCCGGGTCAGGTCCTTATACTCGCGATACTTTTCGGTCACGGGAGCGATTTCGCTGTGTGCCTTGGCAGTCTTCTGGTATTTCGCCGAGTCATGGATGACCTCCGGCGACGCGAGCGCCCGCGTCAGCTCTTCATAGCGGGCTTCGATTTGGTCGAGTCTTTCAAACATAATAGTTGCGTTTTGTTCGTTGGTCTCGCCGAGGCGTTGCTTGCAAGGTCTTGGCCTGGTTGAAACGCCGCCAGCCGCGTCTCTACCCTCACTTCATTCTATTTGTAATTGTCGCAGGGATACTTTGGTTTGCGGGGAACCCCGCTAAGCAATGACCAGCTCGCCGCCGCGCTGCTTCTCGAGTGACATGGCCTCATTCAATGCCACAATAGCGCATTGCGCCTGTTCGTCTGCCGGAGGCTGAGTCGTAATCCGTTGCAGCCACAGCCCGGGCATCGTCATCATTGCGAATAGCGAACCACGATGTTTGGCCGCGAAGCGAATAATCTCGTACGACAACCCCGTGATCACCGGCAGCAGCGCAATCCGCAGCCCAAAGCGCGCCCAGAACGTGGTCACCGGAAATAGCATGTACACCAAAATCGAAATGATCATCACCGTCATCAGAAAACTGGTCCCGCAGCGGGGATGATACGTCGAATATTTCTGCACTTCGGCCGTCTCCAGCGGATCGCCGTTTTCAAACGCGAATACCGTCTTGTGTTCGGCCCCGTGATACTGATAGACCCGCCGAATGTCCGGCCATAGCGACGTTCCCCAGATGAACAAGAGGAACAGCAACAGTCGAATGACACCATCCACCAGGTTGAACATGATCTGCCCACCCAGCGCGGGATCGACTTTCTTCAACTCCGTCGCTGCCAGCAGTGGCAAGTACTTGTACATAAAGATAAAAAAGCCGACCGAGAAGACAATATTCACAGTCGCAATCCAGCCGCTGATTTCGAACTTTTTCTTTTCCGGCTCGCCCGGCTCTGGTGCGGGCTGCAGCTCATCCAGCGCAACATTGGCGGAAAACTTTAACGCCCGGAAACCCAACGTCATCGCGTGGCCGAGTGTAATCACTCCACGAATTACCGGCCATCCCATCCATTTGTGCTTCTCGGAAAGCCGCTCCAGCGGCTCGCTGTGGACCTCAACTTCACCCGACGGCTTGCGGCAAGCGATTCCCCAGGCATGCGGAGACCGCATCATCACACCTTCCAGCACAGCCTGCCCGCCGACCAGGGTTTCCTCACCGCCCTCAAGCGCCGGCAAGAGCTGCACCGCAACCAGAAAACGCGACCATGTACGCCAAAACTGCATAGGGATTGGATGATCCTTCGGGAAACTTCGAACCAAGCTAGAGTATGACACAGTTGAGGGGAACTAGGATAGAGGCAAGTCACGATGCTACCGTAGTTTACAGGCTGACATGAAGACCCTCGCCCAAACTTGCGAGCGAATCGCAGCTACCACCAAGAAACTGGAGAAGATTGCCCTGGTGGCCGAGTTCTTGAAGTCGGCCGCGACCGAGGAGGCTTCTGCTGCCGCCGTCTTTCTTTCGGGCAGGCCATTTCCCGTGTGGGAGGAAACAACTCTGCAAATCGGCGGTACCCTGCTCTGGCGGCTGGTACAGGACTTGTCCGGTGAAAGTGAGGCCGACCTAACCGCGTCCTACCGCAAGCTCGGCGACCTGGGCGCGGTCGCAGAAGAAGCATTCGATCGTGTGGGGACGGGCGCCCTCGCCCGTCCAGGCCGAGCGCAACTCGGCGACGACCTGAGTCTGGTCGAGGTCCAAACTGCCTTTCGCCAGATTGCCGCCGCTCGCGGCCCTGCTGCGAAGAGTGCGTTGACCCGGGAATTACTCTCCCAAGTCACCCCCCTTGAAGCCAAGTACATCATCAAGATCATGACCGGTGATCTGCGCATCGGCTTGAAAGAAAGCCTGGTCGAAGAGGCCATTGCCAAAGCGTACGGGGCAACCTCGCCTGAGGTCCAGCGCGCTAATATGCTGCTCGGCGACATCGGCGAAACCCTGCGGCTCGCTGCCAACGGAAACCTGGCTGAAGCCCGCATGCGCCTGTTTCATCCCCTGGGCTTCATGCTGGCCAGCCCGGCAGAGTCCGCGGAAGAAGCCCTCAGCTATTTCGAGAACGCCCTGGTCGAGGACAAATATGACGGCATCCGCGCCCAGGCGCATATTTCGGGCGACGATGTGCGGATCTTCTCGCGCACCCGAGATGAGATTACGGAATCTTTCCCGGAACTACCCGACACGCTGGCTGGCCTACCGGAAGATGTCATTCTCGACGGAGAAATCGTGGCATGGACTTACGGCGAGGAAGGCCCAGGCCACGCGCTCCCCTTCAGTGTTCTGGCGCGCCGCTTGGGACGAAAGAAAGTCAGCGAGCAACTCATGCGCGAAGTGTCGGTTGCGTATGTGGTCTTCGATGTGCTCTACGCCAACGGCGAGTTGCTGATCGATCGTCCGCTGCGGGAGCGGGCAAAGATACTCGACGCTCTATTGGAGGCCGGGCGTCCTCGCCCGGCAGCTAGACGATCTGGACATCAGGGGAAATTGGCGTTCGTGTCCGAGGAACCGTTGCCAAACGCAAAGGTGATTCGTGCTCCTGTATTTCACGCCTCGTCTGCCGAGGAACTCGACCAACTCTTCGAAGCCGCGCAGGCACGAGGCAACGAGGGCCTCATGATCAAAGATCCCGAGTCGATTTACACGCCGGGACGTCGTGGCAAATCCTGGCTAAAGCTGAAACGCGAACTGGCGACTCTGGACGTTGTCGTGACCGCCGTCGAATATGGTCACGGCAAGCGCATCGGGGTTTTGAGCGACTACACCTTCGCAGTGTGGGACGGAAACCGGCTGGCAAACATCGGCAAAGCCTACTCCGGCCTTACCGACGCCGAGATCGCCGAAATGACCAAGTGGTTTCTCGAGCACAAGGTAGAAGATCAAGGGTTCCGCCTGATAGTGGAACCGAAAATCGTTTTGGAGGTTGCCTTTAATAACATGATGCGCTCCGACCGCCATGACAGCGGCTATGCGCTGCGCTTTCCGAGGATCGTGCGCCTGCGGCCAGACAAACTTCCCGAGGATGCGGACACGATTGAGAGAGCGAAGGAGATTTACGAGAAGCAGGAACGAAGCAGTTAGCACTTGGCAACTAGCATTTGGTCGTCACCAATCGTGGTGGGATCAGCAAACCCCGCGATGACTAAATGCCAAGTGCTAAATGCCAAGTGCTCGCTTCAATGACTATGCCCGTGCCCTTCTTCGCCGCCCACCGGAATCACGCACCCATGCGCCACTTCGCAGACCACGTTTTCAAACTGGATGGTGGTGTGGTCGATGTGGAATTCGTCGTGGAGCCGCTCCTTCACTTCGCGCAGAATGCGTTCGCTCACCGACGGCGGTATGTCAGCGATCGAAATATGGCAGGAGAGCGCCGCCGTCTCTGAACCAATACTCCACACGTGCAGGTCGTGCACATCGTTGACTCCATCAACTGCGCAAATCGTAGCCACCACGCGGTCCAGCTTGATCCCCTGCGGCGTGCCTTCGAGCAGAATATTCAGGGTCTCACGCACGATCCCGAAACCTGACCACAAAATCAGCGCGCCAATCCCAAACGAAAGCGCCGGATCAATCCAGTATTGTCCGGTCGCCATAATCGCCCAGCCGCCCAGGATGACCGCCGCAGTTGAAACCGTGTCGCCAATCTCGTGCAATAGAGTGCTGCGGATGTTGACATCACGGTGGGACTTGTAAAGCATAAGCGCGATGACGCCGTTCATCACCACGCCAACCGCCGCCACTCCCATCATTAGTCCGGCATGCACCGGCTCGGGGTTGCGCAGCCGCTTGACGGCCTCATAGAAAATGAAGAAGGCGATCACCACCAGCGACGCCGCGTTCACCAGCGCAGCCAGCACTCCGGCGCGATGCCAGCCGTAGGTCTTGGTGGCGCTGGGCGGGCGGGCCTGGAGATACACAGCCACCAGCGACAGCAGCAGAGCCACCAAATCGGAAAGGTTGTGTCCAGCTTCCGAGAGCAGCGCCAGCGAATGGGCGCGAATGCCGGCGATGACCAGCAGCACAATGTAAGCCAGCGTTACGACCAGCGAAATCCGCAGGACCTTCGAGGTCCGGTCACCGCCGTGGCTGGCATGCGTGTGCATCTGTCTTAAGTTTAAGGGTACACAGACCAGGGTTCAAGGCACCAAAGAAACTGACGCGTTCCTCTGTGTTCCCCTGTGACCTCTGTGGTTAAATCGATTTCTACATGCAAACTGCGGAAGTCGTCATCATCGGCGGAGGGATCGTCGGCTCCAGCATCGCCTATCACCTGACCGCCGCCGGCTGCAAAGACATCCTGGTGATCGAGCGTGAAACCGCCCAGGGCAAAGGATCCACCGGCAAGAGCATGGGCGGAGTGCGGGCGCAGTTCTCCACTCCAGTGAACATCCAGATGTCGCTCTACTCCATTCCCTTTTACGCCAGCTTTGACGAGCGCCTGGGATATCCGGCCGGCTACCGGCCGCAAGGTTATCTGTTCTGCGCGACGGAAGAAAAGCACCTCACCTACATGCGCACGAACTACGAAAAGCAGATCGCCTTGGGTCTAAAGAACGTCCGCCTGATCACAGTAGACGAGATTCGCAACATGTTCCCGCAACTCCGCTCTGACGACATCGTGGGCGGCAGCTTTTGCTCTACCGACGGCTTTGTCGATCCCTACAGCGCCATGAACGGCTTCATGGGCTGGGCCTCGGATCATGGCGCCCAGCTCTGGAAGAACACACAGGTCACCGGCATTCAACTCGACGCTCAAGGCGTCGCCGGCGTCGAGACCACGCGCGGATTTGTGTCCACACGAAAAGTAGTAAATGCCGCCGGTGCATGGGCGGCCAGCGTCGCCCGCATGGTGAACGTGGATTTACCCGTGGAACCGCTCCGCCGCATGCTGATTCCGACCGAACCGTTCGACCAGTTTCCTCACACCGCACCCATGATTGTCGACATGTCCAATGGCTTCCATTTCCGCCCCGAAGCTCTGGGATTTCTGCTGGCGTGGAACGACCCCGATGAAACGCCGGGATACAAAACCGACTTCGAGCCGGCATTCATCGAGAAAGTCCTGACCCGCGCCGCCGACCGCGTACCCATCTTCGAGAATCTGGCGGTCAACCCAAAGCGTGCCTGGGCTGGCCTCTACGAGATGACACCCGATCACCATCCCATCCTGGGCCAGTCGGCGATTCCCGGATTCTTTCTAGCGAATGGCTTCAGTGGGCATGGCGTGATGCACGCCCCGGCCACCGGCAAGATTCTTTCGGACTTGATCCTGACCGGAAAGACCGATCTTGTAGATGTATCGTTACTCAGCCTCTCGCGCTTCGCCGAAGGCCGCATGATCGAAGAAACGGCTGTGCTGTGATGAAAAGCCTTAACCGCAAAGATCGCAAAGGCTGACGCAAAGACCGCAAAGAAACTCAACCGTGGATCTCTTTTGCGCCCTTTGCGGCTTCGCTTCGCGTCCTTTGCGGTTAGCTTTTTGTGTTGAAATGGTCTCGTGCTACTCAAAGACGCGCTGAACTCGGCGATTGCTGCCCTAACCTCCGCCCAAGTCGGCTCGCCGCGCCTGAACGCCGAAACGCTGCTCATGTTCACGCTTGGGTGCGACCGCGCACATCTCTTCGCGCATCCGGAACGTAAACTCACTCCGCAAGAGAAAATCAACTACCAGGAGGCAATCGCGCAACGCGCTTCGGGAATTCCAACTCAGTACATCACCGGCCATCAGGAATTCTGGGGCATGGATCTCATCGTTTCTCCCGCCGTGCTCATTCCCCGCCCCGAGACCGAGCACGTAGTCGAAGCCGCGCTGGGTGTCATTCGCAATGGAGTCCGGGCGTCCTCGCCCGGCTTCCGCATCATCGACGTCGGCACCGGCTCAGGATGCATCGCGCTCGCCCTCGCCAAAGAACTCCCGCAAGCTGAGATTCACGCGACTGACATCTCCTCCGCTGCCCTAGAGATCGCCCGTGCCAACGCTGCCCGTCACGGCCTCGACCGCCGCATTCAATTCCGCCAGACCGACTTGCTACAGGGATTCGACCCTGGCAGGTTTGATCTGGTCGTTTCCAATCCTCCCTACGTCGGAGAATCCGAGGAAGATCAAGTCCAACTCGAAGTCCGCAAGTTCGAACCGCGCAACGCCGTCTTCGGCGGCCCCACGGGTTTGGAAGTGATCGAACGCCTCATTCCGCAGGCTCACGCAGCCCTCAAGCCCGGCGGATTGCTGATCATGGAGATAAGCGGCACGATCGTCGAAGGCGTGAAGCGCTTGCTCGCAGGCTGGTCAGAACTTCGCGTCGTCAACGATCTTCAAGGCATCCCCCGAGTCGCCGTAGCTGCCAAAGCTCACCAACCCGCGTCCGTTAAGGAATAAGCACGATCCTGCGACCTTGCCCGCCGCGTTGCCACGCATTCTCAACCTCATCGAGTGGAACCTCTTCGACGTCGACACGGAGTTCGCCCCGGCCCGCTCGTGTCATCACCTGTTGGAAAGCATCCATCAGAACGTCGTAAGGTGGAATGCCGGCAGTCCCCATAATCGTCAGCGGCGTGCTGCGCAACACAGCCGCGGGAAGCGAGAGAGTCGCGCCCGCACTCTCCCCAACCTGCACCAGGCGAATCTCGGATTTGACGACCGCAAATTCCTCGCGGGTCAACGCCGCCAACAGACTTTCAGTAGGGCGACCCCACAGATAGTCGATGATGACGTCAAAGCCAGAATCCCCGGCCGCGCTGGCAAACGTATCCGCGAGGTCCTGGCCGGGTTTGTCGATACGGATGATCGCGTCGGCGCCCAAATCGTGCAGCGTGCTCAACACCTGCTCGTTCCGTCCAGCAGCCACCACGCGCCCGGCACCGAGGAGTTTGGCAATCTGCACCGCAAGTTTGCCGGTGACCCCAGTGGCACCGAGAATAAGAACTTTCTCGCCCGGCATCAGTTTTGCCCGCTGAGCCAGGATGAGCCACGCTGAGACGCCGGGATTCGTTACGGCCGCGGCGGTCACGTCATCGAGATCCTGAGGCAGCGGGAAGCACCGCTGTCGAGAAACCACAGTGCGTTGCGCCATTGCACCATAAGGCGATCGCGGGCCGCCAAAGAAAACTCGTGCGCCGTCTTCCAGGCGGCCCACCCCATCGATGCCGCACACCACGGGCAGTTTTCTTGGACTGGTATAGTGCGAACCGCTGGCGATTTGCTTATCTATCGGTTTCAGCGCAGCGGCTTGAACTTGCACGATTACTTCATCTTTCTCTGTAAGCGGCTCGGGAAATTCTTCGAATTGAGGCAGTTGGTCAAAAGCATGTAGCACGGCAGCGTTCATGAGTAGTTTGCCTTTCTCTGTTCTGCTGCGTACTATAGCCAGGCCTGCTGTGGCCTGCTAACGGTAAGGTGGCTATTTGTGTCGGAAAAGGGTCAATCTGATAAGACCGTGCCTTCGGTTCCAATGGACGTGGAAGAACTGCGCCGTCTGGTGGAGAGCGATGTGCCCGTGCTGGCATTTGCCTTCGAGAGGAACGGCGCAGAAGATTGGGCGCCAGAGCACAGTCATGCACGTGGGCAACTTTTCGCGTTGACTCGTGGACTGTTGATTGTGGAAGCAGGCAGCGAACGATGGATGTTTCCATCGCAGCGTTGCGCGTGGATTCCTCCTGATTGCCTGCATGCGGCGCGTTCAGTCGGAGGCGCGACGGGGTCAATGGCTTACTTGTCCGCGGAGACTTGCCGCGGATTGCCCAGGAAACCGTGCCTATTCAGCTCCTCCGACTTATTGTTTGCCGTTGTTCATCGCATTCTCACGTGGGACCCTCGGCGACCGCTCAACCCAGCGCAGAAGCGTTTAATTGCTGCCCTTCGTGATGAGATTCGCCAGCCTGAACAACAGCCTTTGCGTTTGCCCATTCCCAGAGAGAAAAGGCTGTCCAGGGTCGCTCATGCTCTGCTGGATGACGTTGCCGACGACCGCACGCTGGATGACTGGGCGCATTTTGCCGGAATGTCCCGCCGAACTTTCATGCGTGCATTCTCCGCTGAGGTGGGGATGTCGTTTGGCCGTTGGCGGCAGCAGGTACGGCTGTTTGCCGCGCTGGAGATGCTTGCACAACGCGAATCGGTTACTGACGTGGCTATTGCCGTCGGTTACGACAGCGTGAGCGCCTTTATCGAAATGTTCCGCACCATGCTGGGCAGTACGCCCCAGGCATACTTTCGACGCAAGCCAGAACGATCAACTGTCGAATGAGAGAAGCATGCGTTGCCATTCCGAAGCGCCTCGCGCTTACTAGCGCTGGTAGTACGAAGTGAGGTGCAGCTACGCTCGTGTTCAAATGCCCAAGAGCACACTCACCCTTCTGTTTCGTGCGAGCTTTCCGATCCTCTTCTTGGTGATGTACTCGCCCCTCATAACCGTGGCCCAGAACCCATCCGGATCATTACGAGGTTATGTCCAGGATTCCAGCGGCGCACGCCTGCCTCACGCCAAAGTCGTTGCCCGCGCTCGCGGCGCTGCTTTCGAACGCCAGGCAACCGCCGACGATCATGGAGAATTCCGCTTGCTCGATCTGCTCCCCGGAGATTATCGCCTTACGGTTAGCGCTTCCGGTTTTGCCGAAGCCCACGCCGACGTCGAACTCATCGTCAGCTCGGTCCGTGATTACATCATCACCATGAAGCCGGGTGCCGCTCAGGAAACCGTTCAGGTCGAGTCCCAGGCGTCTTCGATCACCACGCAGCCGATTGATCTGGCGAGCGCCGTCCATCAGACCGCGGTCATGTCGCAGGACCTGCAAGCCCTGCCGCTCAGCGCCCGCAGCTTTGCCAACATCGCATATCTGGCTCCGGGGACTGAGCCGGTCGAGCCTTCCGATCCCACGAAAGCGCGTATCACCGCGGTTTCCACCGGCGGGAGCTCGGGTCTTAACAATGCCCTTTCCGTCGACGGCGTGGACAACTCCGACGATTGGATTGGCGGCTTCCTGCAAAACTTTTCTCCCGAAGCAATCCAGGAATTCTCCGTGCAAACCGCTCAGGAAGACGCCGACACTGGGGGCACCACTGCCGGCTCTGTGGTCATCACCACCAAACGCGGCACCGACGATTGGCACGGCAGCTTCTCATTTTTCGATCGCCAGGCGGCTCTTAACGCGCGCTTCCCCATCGAAAATCCCGCCCCCAACCCGAAGCAGCCGTTTTCCCGGCAAAACTACGTCGGCACCATCGGAGGACCGATCAAGAAAGACAAAGTTTGGTTCTTCGCAGCTTTCGAGCACGTTCACGAAAACGCCAGCATCGCCTACAGCGATGCCAGCCTCACCCAGTTCGACGCCCTTTCGACTCTCGCCTCCGAAGGACTGATCCCCGGCGTTAGTTCGATTGCCGTACCCAACACCGTTCCTATTCCCTTCCGCGACTACAACGGCTCCCTGCGTTTCGACTGGGCACAGTCGCCGAAATCGCAATGGTTCCTGCGAACCTCAGGGGATAGCTATCTCACCCACAACGCTTTGGTTGCGCAGGCAACTCTGCCCTCGACCGGCCTCACCACTCACAATAACTATTGGAATGCCGCCATCAGCAATACATATTCTTTCAGCCCCACCTGGGTGGGAACGTTCACCTTCGGTGCCAGCGAACTGCACCTCACTCAGGGGCGCAACTCAGACCTTGGCTTCGCCCTCGCCTTTCCGTTCAGTTCGACGTCGTTGACCGTCTCCGGCTTCGAGACCTTCGGCGACAATCAATTCGCCACGCCCATCACCCTGTTCCCCGACTTGCGGAATCAGGAAAAATATCAGTTTCGCTATGACGTAAGCCACACCGCTGGACGTCATGCGCCCAGGTTTGGCATCAACTTCACTCACGAGCCAGTGCTCAGCGGCGCATTCTCCGGCAACAATGAAACGCTGTTTTCGTTCCCGCAGAATCCCACCTTTTACCTGACTCAACCTGCCTCGGTGTTTACCGCCGACATGCAAGCCGGGGCCTCGACTTCCAATCTTGGTGGAAACTTCTCGCAAAACGTGCAGAGGCTCGCTTTGTACGCCGAAGATTCCTGGCGGGTGACCCCCCACCTCACGGTGAATTACGGTTTGCGCTATCAGACCAGCTTCGGACTCTTCCAGGGTTCGGGCCGCAGCCAACTAGACAACCCCGCCTACATCACCTTACAGGCGCTGGGGATTCCCTTGCAGCAGGGCGCACCCCACGATTACCACAAGCAATTCGGACCCCGCCTGGGAATTGCATACTCTCCCGGCCACAGCGGCAAAACGGTGATTCGCGTCGGCTTCGGCCTCTACTACGCCGACCTCGCCCAAAACGGATGGGCAACCGCATTCCAGGCAGTGAATCAACCCGTCGGCCCATGCACCTTCAACAACGTCCCTGGCCATTACGCGCTAATCGGTTCCGGCTGCATTCTCGGCGGGGCTGGAGCGGGAGGCAACCTCATCGCTTCCAGCTACAGGACTCCCTACAACATCCACGCCACTGGCGGCGTTCAGCACGCCTTCAACCAGAAGTGGAACTTGAGCGCCGATTACACCCACGAGGAAGGCAATCACGGCTACCGCGGCTACAGCTACACCAGCGGAGTCAATCTTTTCACTCCACTCATTCCTGCGACTGATCCCACTTTCGCCGCCGACCAAGCCAGCGTGGTTCCCAATCTCAATCTTTTCAAGTCCGACAACCGCTCCAGCTACAACGCGCTGATGCTCCACCTGCAAGGCAACATGTCACATCGCTTCAGCTTGATTGCGAACTACACCCTGTCAAGCGCAAAGACCTGGGGTTGCGTCCTCGGAGAACTCTTCGACTATGTGAACGGTGTCTGCAACCCGCTGAATCCCTTCGGCCCCGGGGATTACGGCCCGTCGGGAGAAAATGTCACGCATCGCTTCGTTCTGGCCGGCACGCTCCACATTCCCGGCGGATTCGAAGTGACGACCCTGACCCAGGCCGAGAGTGCCCGCCCCGTCACCATCACCACGGCGGACAACAAAGCCCGCATTTCCGTAAACGGTGTTCCCACCAGTCTGGACGAGTTCCGCGGCACTCCCTACATCCAGGCCGATCTGCGAGTCAGCCGCCCGTTCAATTTCCACGACCGCTGGTCGGTGGTTCCGTTTGTCGAATTCTTCAACCTCTTCAACCGCAACAATTCCGGGGCCAACTACATTGGCAACATCTCCACTCTCCCAGTTCCGCTGGCCGACCAGCAATCCGGCAACGTGACTGCGATCTGTACCAACTCCGCCTGCACCACCACAAAACCCGTTACCAGCCTGCAGCAGTTGGCCATTCCGGCCGGCGCTTTGGGAGACTTCTTTGGTCCCGGCACGACTGTCGGCATTCCGTTTGCCGCACAGATTGGCGTTCGCGTGAGCTTTTGACCCACTTTCCTCACTTGGCTGCGGGATGTAGGAAGGAAGACTCCCCACCCCGGTCGAAAGACCCCGTTGACCCAGACGGCTGTCAACGCTACACTTCCTCCCCAGTCTGAGTCTGCGCGAAGACGTCGCTCAAATAATAATATCGAGCAGGGCGCTTCTAGCACACTACGTGTTTGGGCGTGCTCTCGACTCTGACCAATCGTTCGTAACGCCGAATAAAATATCCCAAGGAGAATTCTGTTTATGAATCGTGGTTTTTCACTCTCGCTGTTCTCCGCACTGATTGTGCTGACATGCGCCACCTTCGCTCGGGATCAGCGTATCCCCGAGCCCAGATTCGTTACTTTGCCGCCTCACGGTAATATCAATGCAAACGCTCCCGCCGGAGTCTTGACAACCTGGACCGGAACACTCGAAGGGTCCGATAAGTTCGTGATGGTGGGAACCGATCCCAGCAAGACGAATACGACCACGACGATAACTGTCTACATCATTCCGGTGAACATCTGCGTCACGGTCAGCGGTACCAAAACTTGTTTTAATCCCAAGACCAAACAATCGAATGGGGCGACGGCGATAACCAACGTGGTCAACTCGCCCATCTTTCAAAACCAAGACTACAACATTGGCGGAACTGACATTGGCAACACCCAGTACGAAGACGCGTTCCAACGCAGCAACTTCTGGACTGACGTAATGACCAACACCAACTATCACGTCCGTCTCAAGCAGGTAGTACTGCCGGAAGTTACGTTGAACGTTCCTCCCGCCGACGGCACAACCGGGAACAACTACTTCGGCGTACCCGAGGTGGCCCTGGTTGACATCAACTACCTGGACAATCAAATCAACCTCGGATTGCCCAAGCTGAAGCAGGTTAATCCCAGCAACATTCCGGTCATCATGACTTACAACACCTATTTGACCGAGGGTGGCTTCAACAACTGCTGCATCGGCGGCTACCACAGCGCTACGGGAAATCAAACCTATGCACAGTTCACCTACACCACCCCTGCGTCCGGCACGTCATTCTCACAAGACGTTTCCGCCCTGTCGCATGAACTGGGTGAGTGGATGGACGATCCGCTAACCAACGGCGGCAACAACTCACCTTGCGGAATTCTCGAGGTCGGCGATCCCATCGAGGGTGAGCAGAGTCCGCATCTGTATGGCACCTACACCTACACCCTGAACGGATACACCTACCACGTGCAGGATTTGGCCACCGTGAAGTATTTCGGCCAATCTCCTGTAACCGTGAACAACAACAACTTTACCTTCCAGGGCCAGAACGGGGTCCTTCCTGGATTAGGGCAAATCAGCGAGTGCAGTTTCGGTTCCTAGCTTTGCGTTTAGCAGTTCCGAGGCCCGCCCCACATGAGGCGGGCCTTTTTCTTCGCTCTGGGCTCACTGTTAGGTAAGGAAGACTCCCCACCCCGGTCGAAAGACCCCGTTGACCCAGACGGCAGTCAACGCTACACTTCCTCCCCAGTCCGAGTCTGCTCGAAGTCCTGGGTTCTTCTCTGCTGCGTTGTGCAAGATGGGAGAAAATTGTCCGGGTCGGTCGATCGGGAAATCGAACAATCCTACACACCTGAGGAATAACCTGTATGAAAAGAAGTCTGATCACTGGCAGCTTGGTCACAGCACTCGTCGCGCTCGTCTGCATCAGTTTGGCCGGTATTGCTGTTGCTCAAGACAGTCAAACCGCGCGTCCGATGTTTATGACCCTGCCTCCACACTCTTATTTCCCGGCGGCTGCTCCCCCGGTCGCGTCACTTAAACAGTGGACCTATACCTTTACCTATAATGGCCGTACCTACAACGACGTTTTTGTTGGTACCGATCCCTCCAAGACCAACACCACCACCACGATTCTCTGGGGCATCATTCCCATCAAGTTCGTTTTCGGCGCAAGCAACGGAAACATGACGTTTGATCCCACTGCTCCGAACGAGTTCGGGAAGTTGAGCGCGGACCAGATGCTTATCGGGTCGCCGCAGTTCGCCTCGACCGTCGATTTCGTTCAGGGTGGCACCGACGTAGGCAAGACCCAGTACGGGGATGCCTACCAGCGCGCCAACTTCTGGAGCGACGTGATGACCAACACCAACTATCACCTGCTGTTTGCCAAGGCGGTCATCGCCCCGGTTCAGACCATCAACGTTAGCTCTTCGCAAGGTAACGTCATCAGCAATCCTTGGGGCGGTTACCCGACCGGCACAATGGACATCAACATCTTCGATACGCTGCTCCAGGGCATCATGTCGAAGTTCAAGCAGATTCAGCCCAACACCTTCCCCCTCGCCGTCGGCTATAACATGTACCTGACCTCAGGCGGATGCTGCATCGGTGGCTACCACAGCGCCAATGCCGGCCCACCGAACGGCCAGACCTACGCCTACACCTCCGTCATGCAGCAGGCGTCTGTTGGAGTCTTCTCGCAGGACATCGGCGCGGCCTCCCACGAAGTCGGCGAGTGGATCATTGATCCTTTCACCACCAACGACTCCCCCTGCGGGATCATGGAAATCGGCGATCCGCTCGAAACCGAGCCCAACTTCGGCGACTTCCCCTACGCTGTGGGCGGCCTGACCTATCATCCGCAGGATCTGGTATTCAACGATTATTTCGGCGCACCGGTGATTCAGGTGAATGGCTGGCACACCTTCCAAAACGAAACCAACGCCAACGGCGTTTGCAGCCGCGGCTCCAAATAAGTTGGTCCCTTTGTTCGTATTTCAAGCCCGCTCCGATGGAGCGGGCTTCTTTCTTTGCCTTAGGCTCACAATTAGGTAAGGAAGACTCCCCACCCCGGTCGAAAGACCCCGTTGACCCAGGCGCATGTCAACGCTACACTTCCTTCCCAGTCCGAGTCTGCTCGAGCCCCGGCTTCGTCCCCGCTGCAAGTTGCGAGATGGGAGAGAATTTTCGGGTCGGTCGATCGAGAAATCGAACAATCCTACACACCTGAGGAATAACCTGTATGAAGAGAAGTCTGATCACTGGCAACTTGATCACCCTACTCGTTGCGCTGGCCCTGCTTTCGCTCAGCCTGACCGGCACCGCATTCTCCCAAGCACCTCTTTATGACCCTACGGCACATGCGATGTACACAGTTCTACCGCCGCACAGTTACGCCCCGAATGCAGTGCCGGCAGTCCCCGGCGTCCAATTGCAGCAATGGACGTTCGACTGGACTTCCTCCTTTGACGGCGAGAAGTTCAGCACCGTGATCGTTGGAACGGATCCCTCGAAAACCAACACCACAACCACCGTAAACGTGGGAATCATCCCCATCAAAATGGTCTACGGATCAAGCAACGGAAACATGACCTTCGATCCCAACGCAGCGGGAGAATTCGGAAGCATGTCAACCACCCAAATGATCAATGGCTCGGTTATCTTCAAGCCGTTGGTTGACTACGTCCAGGGAGGAACTGACCTGGGCAAGACGCAATACGAAGACGCCTACCAGCGCGGCGACTTCTGGGGCAGCGTGAAGAAGAACACCAACTATCACCTCATGCTCAAGACCCTCATTGCTCCCGAGCAGACGTTCAACGTTCCCGCCTCGGAGGGTAATGTGATCTCGACCAGCCTCGCCCCCGACCCCGTCGGGACCGCCAATATCAATTGGTTTGACGAACAGTTGCAAGCCGTCATGAGCAAGTACTCGTGCAGCGTTAGAAAAGAACCCTGCATCGGGCCCAATGTGTTGCCTCTGTTTGTCACCTACAACGTTTATCTGACCTCGGGTGGGTGCTGCATCGGCGGCTATCACAGCGCTAATAGCGGTGCACCTGGCGGCCAGACCTACAGCTACAGCACCAGCGTTGCGCAGTTTGCCAATGGCCGGGCGGCATTTTCACAGGACGTTGGTGCATTGGCCCACGAGTTGGGCGAGTGGATCATGGATCCGTTTACCGAGAATTCATCTCCCTGCCCCAGCAACGGCATCCTGGAAGTGGGCGATCCTCTGGAGAACGGACCCAACTTTGGAGACTATCCCTACACCGTCAATGGTTTCACCTACCATCCGCAGGACCTGGTATTCATCACCTGGTTCGGAGCGCCGGCCTCAACCTCGTTGGATGTGTGGAACGGCACCACTACGGACGTAGTTACATTCCAGAATGAGGTATTGAACGTTTGCCAGACGCGGTAAATGAACTGACCGCATTAAGGCCCGCTCCCAAAAAGGAGCGGGCTTTTTCTTTCGACAAGAAACGATTATCTCTTGACCGTTGCAGGCTGGATTTCTTCTATATCCACGAAGTTGGTGGGATAGGTGCCGGTGTAGCACGCGGTACAGTAGGTGGTCTTCTCGCCATCTCCGCACGCCCTCTTCATTCCTTCAAGCGAGAGATACGACAGCGAGTCCGCCCCGATGAATTGCCGGATCTCCTCCACCGATTTGTTGGCGGCGATTAATTCTTTCTTGGAAGGCGTGTCCACCCCATAGAAGCACGGAGAAATGGTCGGCGGGCAGGAAACGCGCATGTGCACAGCTTTCGCCCCCGCGCTCCGCACCATGCGTACAATTTTCCGGCTGGTGGTGCCGCGAACGATGGAATCGTCGATCAATACCACCCGCTTGCCTTCCAGCAGGCTGCGCACCGGGTTCAACTTCAGCCGCACTCCGAAATCACGCACCGTCTGCCGGGGCTCAATGAACGTTCGCCCCACGTAATGGTTGCGGATCAGGCCAAAACGGAAAGGAATGCCGCTCTCGGCGGCATAGCCCATGGCAGCCGTCACTCCGGAATCGGGCACAGGCACCACAATATCGGCTTCCGCCGGCGCTTCGCGCGCTAACTGACGGCCCAGTTCCTCCCGGCTCTGCTGCACCGCGCGGCCAAACACTAGACTGTCCGGCCGCGAAAAATACACATGCTCAAAAATACAACTCGATTGCGCCAGCGGCGGCGTATAGAAACGCGAGGTCACTCCCTCGGGCCCAACCACGATCAGCTCCCCCGGCTTTACATCGCGCTCGAAAGTGGCCCCGATCAGGTCGAAGGCGCTAGTCTCGGAGGCGAAGACGATGGTGTCTTGCTTTTCGCCTTCGACCGCCGGAATCCGCCCCATCGCCAACGGCCGGAAACCGCGCGGATCTCGCGCCGCAAATATCCGGTCAGGGCTGATCATCACCAAGGAAAAAGCTCCCTCCACCCGGCGCAATGCGTCCGCCATGGCCTCAGGCAACGTCTGCTCTTTGGAGAGCGCGATCAGATGGACAATAACTTCAGTGTCGCTATTAGTCTGGAAAATCGATCCCTGACTCTCCAGGCTGCCCCTGATCTCCTGCGCATTCACCAGGTTTCCGTTGTGCGCAAGCGCCATCATGCCTTTGTTGGATTGCACCATGATGGGCTGAGCATTCAGCAGGGCAGAATCGCCCGCAGTCGAGTAACGAGTGTGTCCAATCCCCAGGGTCCCGCGCAGCTGGGCCAGAACCTCTTCCACAAAAATATCTGCCACCAGGCCCATCGCCTTATGCACGTGCAGGGTCATGCCATCGGACGTAACGATTCCTGCCGACTCCTGGCCGCGATGCTGCAGCGCATGCAGGCCAAGATAGGCAAGCTTCTCCGCCTCCGGATGCGAATAGATCGCGACCACTCCGCACTCATCTCGAAATTTGTCGGAAGTAAGCATTTGGCTTTTGGCCTTTAGCTCTTAGCTGAGCTTTTCTTTGCGATCTTCGCGGCCTTTCTTTGCGACCTTTGCGGGTTAAAAGCTCTTCAATCGGCCACCGCCTCAGTCCTCAAAGCCGTCTCCAAAGCACTCTCGTAAACTCGCTGCAATTCGCTGACCGCTGTCGACACCACCACAGCCCCGTCCAGCATGATTTCCAGCCGCTCCGGGACCGTCTCCCCAATCACATCCGCCCGGATGCCATATTTTACCGCTACTTCTTTGATTGCCGAGAGGTTACTTCGGTCGCATGAGATGACCACCCGGCTGGCGTCTTCGCCAAACAGCACAAATTCCGCGGGCAGCCCCTGCGCACCCAAACCCACCTTCACTCCCACACCCTTCGCGAACCCCGACTCCGCCAGCGTCACAGCGATCCCGCCTTCCGAACAATCATGCGCGGAATCCACCAGCCCGGCCCGAATCATCTCCACCAAACCCTTTTGCAACGCAGCCTCGCGTTCCAGTTCAAGCGCCGGAGGAAATCCCCACACGGATCCCAATATCTCCTTCGCGTACTCCGACGACCCAAACTCCGACTGCGCGTCCACCAAATCCCCCGACTCCGACCCGCGCAACAACACCACCAGTCGCCCCGGCTCACGGAAATGCGGAAACACGGCCTTGTGAACGTCATCGAGCGTGCCCACAATCCCCAACACCGGCGTGGGATAAATCCCCTCGCCCAAAGTCTCGTTGTAAAAACTGACGTTGCCGCCAGTGATGGGAACATCCAGCGCCTCGCAAGCTTTGGTGATTCCATCCACCACCTGGGAAAATTGCCACATGATCTGCGGCTTCTCCGGATTGCCGAAGTTCAAACAGTTAGTCGCGCCCACAGGCGTAGCGCCGCAGCAAGCCACGTTGCGAGCCGCATCTGCCACGGCATGCATGGCTCCAAGTTGCGGATCCAAATAGCACCAGCGCCCGTTGCCATCGAGCGCCATCGCCAGCCCGCGCTGCGAACCTTTAATACGAATCACGCCAGCGTCACCCGCGCCAGGCCCTTCGACCGTGTTGGTCTGCACCATGTGATCGTACTGCTGCCACACCCAACGCTTCCCGCAGATATTCGGACTCGCCAGCAACTGTTTCAGCTTGCCGGTCAGATCTCCGGCTGCCGCCAGGCGAATATGCTCCGGCATCTCCCGTGGCACCGGCGGTTCCCAACGCTCCAACGGCCGCTTATACACCGGCGCATCATCCGTCAGCGCTTCGTTCGGAATCTCCGAGACCACTTTCCCATGCTGGAGCACCCGCATCTTTCCATCACTGGTCACGCGGCCGATCTCGACCGCATCGAGTCCCCACTTTTCGAACACTCGGAAGACTTCGCTTTCGCGCCCCTTCTGCGCCACCAGCAACATGCGCTCTTGCGACTCGCTCAGCATGATTTCGTAAGGACTCATGCCGGTCTCCCGCTGCGGCACGCGGTCGAGTTCAATCTCGGTGCCAACTTTGCCGCGCGCTCCCATTTCGCAGGTCGAGCAGGTCAGCCCCGCCGCGCCCATGTCCTGAATGCCAATGATCGCCCCCGTCTGCATTGCTTCCAGACACGCTTCGAGCAACAGCTTCTCCAGAAACGGATCTCCAACTTGCACATTGGGACGTTTCGCTTCAGAAGCTTCGCTGAATTCTTCGCTGGCCATAGTGGCCCCGTGAATGCCATCGCGCCCGGTCTTCGATCCCACATAGATGACAGGATTCCCCTCACCGGCGGCCTTGGCATAGAAAATCTGGTCACGCCGGACCAAGCCCAGAGCAAATGCATTCACCAAGGGATTCCCCGAATAACAGGCTTCAAACTTGGTCTCACCCCCAAGATTCGGAACCCCAAAGCAGTTCCCGTAAGAAGCCACCCCGCTAACCACGCCTTCGACAATGGATTGATTCTTGTGAATCTCCTGCTGACTCACTAATGGAGGACGGGCGTCCCCGCCCGTCTTGCTGGGAGCCGTAATTGGTCCAAACCGCAGCGAATCCATCACCGCCACCGGCCGCGCGCCCATGGTAAAAATGTCGCGCAGGATGCCGCCGACGCCGGTTGCCGCTCCCTGAAACGGCTCAATAAACGACGGATGATTGTGCGACTCAATCTTGAACGCGCACGCCCAGCCCTCGCCGATGTCGATGATGCCGGCATTCTCTCCCGGCCCCTGCACTACGCGTTTGCTGCGCGTCGGCAGCCGCTTCAAATGCACTCGCGAAGACTTGTAGGAACAGTGCTCGCTCCACATCACGCTGAAAATGCCCAGCTCGGTGATGGTAGGCTCGCGCCCGCCGAGCAGTTGCTTGACCTTCTCATATTCTTCGGGCGTAAGTCCGTGCTCCCGCACCAGTTCGGGAGTGATGGCAGGAGTAGCAGCTGTGGTCATGGGGAAGTTCTATTGTCGCATTTTCCGCGATTCGCCGCATGTTCAATCGTCACACACTCAGCCCCTCAATTTTTTCATCCTGAGTGAAATTGCTCTCGCGCTTGCGCGAGAGCAATGCAGCGAAGGATGATTAACTCGCGAAAGCCGGGGTCAACGGCGATATCGGAAGTTAACAAACTGGTGGGCGAAACGTCCTGACGTATCCTTGTAAAATGCTCCGGTAGCGTCCACAAAGAATCGCCCACCCTCGGGTCTCAGTTCGCGGTACATATTTGCGATCTCATCAAGAACGTCTGACTTGCCGCTAATATGCCAACGGTGATCCATCCTGGTGTGTCCCCATTCAATCCATGGCCATATATGTCCAAGGCAATTGGTCGCGAACACGAACGGCCAATCGGTTCTGGAAATCAACTGAAGCAGACCCAGCCCTTTGATTTCGTCGTAAGTCGTGCGTATTTCCATAGGCCGCCCTCTTTGAATTTGATGAGCAAAAGTCGGCCAAGGTATCGGACTTTCGTCGATCTGCTGGGTCGAAAGGGTCTGCCAAGCCCTTCAGAAGACTATAGGTAGACCCTGGGTAGACTATGAGTAGTCTAGTATTATCCTGTCCTGATGCACTCCGTCATCGTCGGCACCGCTGGCCACATCGACCACGGCAAAACCGCGCTGGTTAAGGCCCTTACCGGAATCGATGCCGACCGCCTGGAGGAGGAGAAGCGTCGCGGCATCACCATCGACATTGGTTTCGCCCATCTCGAACTTCCCGCCCCCAGCGGCGAAACCCTGCGCCTCGGCTTCGTCGATGTCCCCGGCCACGAGCGTTTCGTCCGCAACATGCTCGCCGGCATCGGTGGCATCGATCTGGTTCTCCTGGTGATCGCGGCCGATGAATCCATCAAGCCGCAGACTCGCGAACATTTCGACATCTGCCGCCTGCTCTCCGTCCGCCGCGGCATCACTGTGCTCACCAAGTCTGATCTCGTCGACCGTGAGACTCTCGACGTCGTCCGGCTGGAAGTCGAGGACTTCCTGCGCGGGACATTCCTCGACCCATCCCACACCCCCATCGTGCCCGTCAGTTCACTTACCGGCGCTGGGATGGATGACCTGAAGCGCGCCCTCGTGCACGTGGCCTCTGAAGCCCCCGCCCGCGACTCGACAAGCCCTTCCCGTCTTCCCATCGATCGTGTTTTCTCCATGAAAGGATTCGGCACCGTGGTTACCGGCACGCTGATTTCCGGAAGCATCCACAAGGAGGCCGAGCTCGAAGTCTTTCCCAAAGGCAAGCTCGTGCGCGTACGTGGAATCCAGGTCCACGGAGCGACGTCCGACGAAGCTCGCGCCGGTCAACGCACCGCGCTGAATCTCGCCGCTGCAACCACCGAAGAACTAGCCCGCGGCATGTCTCTCGCTCCACCCGCGACCTTCGACGCGAGCTCGCGAGTCGATGTCCAACTTTCGCTTCTGCCTTCCGCCAAACCGCTCAAAGACCACGCCCGCGTCCATTTTCATTCCTACACTTCCGAAACCGTCGCGACGGTCGTGCTGTACGGCAAGAAACAGGTGGCGCCGGGAGAGACCGCCCTTGCGCAGTTGCGGCTGAGCGCCTCCACCCTCCTGCTGCCCGGTGATCGTTTCATCATCCGCAAGTTTTCTCCGGTAATCACCATCGGCGGAGGCGTGGTCGTTGAAAATGCTCCGCCCGCCAAGGTGCGGGACGTGCCCGGCCACCTCGAATATCTCTCGGCGCTCGCGGGGGGATCTCGGCCCGACGCGCTGCGGGCGCGGGTCATGCTCGCCGGGGCCCGAGGCTTGAGCATCGCCGAAGCAATTGCCCGCACCGGCTGGACAGCCGATCAGCTCATGAAAACGGCATCGGGCGTTCCAGAAATCTCCTGCGTCAACGAATTTTTCGTTGCGAATTCTGCCTTGGAAGCCTTGCGCACAAAGCTCACCGCCACCCTCGATTCCTTTCATCGCCAGAATCCTCTCGTTCCCGGCATCAGCCGCGAAGAGTTGCGCGGCCATTTTCCCGAAGCTTCGCCGGAGATTTTCGCTCGCTCACTTGAGAGCGCGCTCAAAGAAAAGAAAATCATTCTGTCGGGCGACTTGGTCAGTCTGTCAGGACGCGGCGTGGCCCTAAAAGACGAAGAAGCCGAATCCCAGAAAATCATCGAAGCCGCCTTCGCGTCAGCCGGCCTGAAAGTCCCTGCGCTAAAAGATGTGCTGGCCGGGCTGAAAGTCGACAAAGCTCGCGCGCAGAAAATCGTCACCCTGCTACTGCGAGAGAAAGTCCTGGTAAAGATTTCCGAGGAGTTGGTATTTCATCGCGACTCGCTAGCCGATTTGCGAAAGCGCATGGCCGCAGAAAAAATGAAGTCCCCCAAAATCGACGTAGCCCGCTTCAAAGATCTGACCGGAGTCACCCGCAAATACGCCATCCCCCTGCTCGAATACCTCGACCGCGAACACGTAACCCGCCGCGTGGGAGATGAACGGGTGATCTTATGAAACGTTTGTTTTATCTGCGTTAATCCGGGTAAATCTGCGGCGAAAGTTTGTTGGAACGTACAATAGACTGATGCCGCCAGTACGCATCATCGGCGCCGGGCTTGCTGGATCAGAGGCCGCCTGGCAGTGTGCACGCCAGGGCGTCGCCGTCGAGTTGTTCGAGATGCGCCCCGTCCGCTCCACTCCTGCCCATCAAACCGCCGATTTCGCTGAACTCGTCTGTTCCAACTCCCTGAAGTCGGACTCTGAAAACACCGCACCCTGGCTGCTTAAGGAAGAGATGCGGCGAGCGGGCTCGCTCTTGCTCGAAATCGCCCGCCAATGCGCCGTTCCAGCCGGGCATGCGCTCGCCGTCGATCGCACTACTTTCGCTGCCAAAGTGACCGAAGCCATTTCCCGTGAGCCGCTGATCACCGTCCGCCGCGAAGAAGTCACGCAGATTAACGAAGCTCAGCTCACCATTGTCGCCACCGGCCCGCTGACATCCGACGGCCTCTCAAAAGAAGTCGCCCGCCTCAGCGGAGCTTCGCATCTCTATTTCTACGACTCCATCAGCCCCATCGTTGAAGCCGATTCCATCGACATGGCCAAGGTCTATCTCGCGGCGCGCTACGACAAAGGCACCGCCGACTACATCAACTGCCCCATGTCGAGGGACGACTATGACCGCTTCTATGAAGCGCTGACAACCGCCGAATCAGTCGAAGCCCACGATTGGGAGAAGCTGAATTACTTCGAGAGCTGCCTGCCCATCGAGGAAATTGCCCGCCGCGGCCGCGACACACTTCGTTTCGGTCCCATGAAGCCGGTGGGCTTGAAGAACCCACGCACTGGGCAAATACCGTACGCCGTAGTTCAACTTCGGCAGGAGAATCTGCGCGCGGATTCCTACAACTTGGTCGGCTTCCAGAACCACCTGAAGTTCGGCGAGCAAGCCCGCGTCCTTCGGCTGATTCCCGGCCTGGAAAACGCCCGCTTCCTGCGCTACGGCCAA
>Ga0206987_1010_pt1 | contig 55348 bp, 42 predicted proteins | sample Alteio_BWMinCont_11_FD_153281 | JGI IMG/M metagenome (GOLD analysis project Ga0206987, IMG submission 153281) | Enriched cells from forest soil in Barre Woods Harvard Forest LTER site, Petersham, Massachusetts, United States -... | ecosystem: Environmental > Terrestrial > Soil > Temperate forest >... | reverse complement strand
GAAGCCGGCGAACTGCTGCCAGCCTCGCTAGGAAGACAGGCGTATTGTGACTTTGACTGGTACCGCAGACGGGATGGTCGCGGCTCGCGTGCAGCCTATCGATGCTGTGACGGCGAAGCGAACGCATCACCTTTGTGTATGTATCTGCACTTTCAAACGGCCAGAACTCCTGAAGCGACTCTTGGCCAGTTTGGCCAGTCAACGTACCGCGGCGTTATTTACCTATTCCGTTGTCGTCGCCGACAATGATGCTATGAAGTCAGCCGAGCCAGTGGTGGCTGCATTTTCCTCGCAGTCGCCACTACACGTAACGTATTGTTTCGAGCCCCAGCAGAACATCGCGCTGGCACGGAACCGGGCGATCGAACATGCGAGTGGAGATTTTGTTGTATTCATCGATGACGACGAATTCCCGGTGCAGGATTGGCTCCGCAATCTGCTTGAGACCTACTTGGCCTATGGAGTGGATGGTGTACTTGGACCCGTGAACCCCTGGTTTGAATGTGACCCACCGTCATGGGTGCGCAAAGGAGGGTTCTTCGACCGACCCAACCACGCCACCGGATACAAGCTGAGTTGGGCCGAGTGCCGTACAGGCAACGTGCTGTTTAGAAGGAGTGTTCTTGATGGCGTTGCGACGCCCTTCCGATCGGAATTCGACACTGCGGGAGAAGACATGGACTTCTTCCGCCGGATGATAAACAAGGGGTGCGCGTTTATTTGGTGTAGTGACGCAGTTGTCTATGAAGTAGTCCCGGCGGCTCGTTGTACTCGCAGCTTTTTACTGAGACGTGCGCTGCTTCGCGGCAGTAACTTTCGGAAGCATCCAACAGATCGTCTTAAGAATCTTCTCAGGTCTATGGTAGCCGTACCATCCTACACGCTGGCGTTGCCGATTCTCGCAGTATGCGGCCAGCATGTGTTTTTCAAGTATCTGGTTAAGCTGTGCGACCATGCAAGTAGACTGCTTGCGTTTCTCGGGTTGAGTGTTGTGACCCAACGCGAGACCTAGGGTCGACAAGACTCCTCCAAATAGGTATGTGACCCGCTTGACCCAACAAAGAATGCTCTTAGGCGAGTCAGTCAAGTCTGTTCAAGCCATCTGCACTGCATTCAGAATCAAGATTCTGACGAATTGTTACGTACACGGAGAGGTCGCCGTTGGCTAAGGCAGCGGCCGATTTGTTGGTCGCGGTGGGTCACTCCACTCGAGGGTTCAAATCCCTTCCCTCTCCGCCACATTAAGAGGCACGGCGCAGTTGACCCGGCTGCGCTCCTCGCATCATGATGAGCGCTCATCGGGGTTGAAGAGGAACATGAAATTCATGAACATTTGTGGCAAGGAAATCAGGGTCGAAGGGCGATTTCTACGAATTGCTCGTCTCGATGCTGATAAGTATTACTTCCTGGACGAGCCAGAGGCGGTCATCGAGGCTGTTCGGAAGTCTGGGGTCAGGGTCGATTTGTTTACTTTTGTTCAGAAACTACCGGAAACGTTGCCAAAATATAGTTATCCGGTGGAGTGGGATAACTTCGCCGCTTTACCAATCAGTACCTTCGACGAGTGGTGGACGAAGAAGCTTGGCTTTAAGGCGCGGAACAAAGCCAAGCAAGCGGAGAAGAAGGGAATTGTGATCCGGGAAGTGCCATTAGATGAGTCTCTGGTACGGGGGATCTGGGAGATCTACAACGAGTGTCCCATCCGCCAGGGGAGGAGATATTCTCACTACGGAAAGGATCTCGAGACAGTGCGTCGCGAAGAAGCGACGTATCTCGAGAGCAGCCAATTCATCGGAGCGTTCCACGGGGACAAACTGATTGGTTTCATTAAGCTTGTGACGGACGAAAGTGGCACGCAAGCCGGCCTGATGAACATCCTTTCCATGATCGAGCATAGGGACAAGGCCCCAACGAATGCGCTCGTTGCTCACGCAGTTCGTTATTGTGCTTCACGGGGCATTTCCTACCTTGTGTACTCCAGCTTTGCCTACGGAAAAAAGCAGAACAGCAGTGTCAGCGACTTTAAAGAGCGAAATGGATTCGAGAGATTTGACGTTCCCCGCTACTACGTTCCCCTTTCTAGAATTGGTTGGAGCGCATTGCGTCTTGGACTGCACAAAAAAATGACGGATCGCCTTCCCGAATCTGTGCTACACCCGATCCGTGAACTCCGAAGCACATGGTATAGCCGAAGATTTCAGACAATCAATGAATCCGCTTAGGATCATGCCGGGAATTGCGAGCCTCATCGTGAGAATGCTGCGGGAACGGGCGGAGGGTGAGCTCGAATTCGCCCTTTGGCCGACAGCCCACTGCGCTCTTGGTGTTTTGGGGAATGGCGTGAGAGGGAGCGGCGAGTAGCATGATCGAGATCAGCGTTAAAGGCAACTGGGTCAAGGTGCCGGCTTTCCAGTGCGGGGACAGTACGATCGTTATTACAGGAAGCCGAATCAAAACTGCCAGGGTCCACGACGAGGCATGGATGGAAACAGAGTTGCGCGATCCCAATCAATGTCTCCGCAAGTTGCGGGAGCCGGGACACCGTGCCGACGTCTTTACCTTCACGCAGATGCCGCCCGGCACAGCACCTGAATACGAATATCACTGTGAGCCGGATAGTATCGCGGTCATTCGTTTGTCGAGTTTCAAGGACTGGTGGGAAGGCTTGCCCCAAGAAACACGTAAGAATGTCAGGAGAGCGGAGAAGCGGGGTGTTCGGGTGGAAGCCGCAGAGTTCGACGATAAGCTAGTCAAGAATCTGGTTGAGCTCAACAATTCGTCTCCTATGCGGCAAGGCCGACGATACCCGTATTATGGGAGGTCGTTCGACCAGACGAAGAGGGACTTTTGCTCGTTCGCCGATCGCAGTGACTTTGTGTGTGCATACTTCGAGGATGAGATTATTGGATTCTTGAAGATGGTATACAGGGGCCAGGTTGCCTCGGTATTGAACTTGTTAACGAAAGACAGCCATCAAGACAAGAGACCGGCAAACGCCTTGATCAAAGTTGCTGTCGAGAGGTGTGCTGCCAAGGGTATATCGTGTCTGACGTATGGGCTCTTCAACTACGGTAACAAGCGTGATACACCGATCACCCAGTTTAAGGTTCGAAACGGCTTCGAAGAGGTACTCATACCGAGATATTTTGTGCCTTTGACCATAAGGGGCAAGCTATACATGAAATTGGGATTGCATCGTGGTATTCTTGGGATATTCCCCAACCGCGTGATCCTCACCGGTCTTGCAGTGCGTGCGAAATCGTACCAGGTCCTAAGCCGGTGTAGCTCAATGTTAGAGCGGCCGAACAGTAATCGGCAGATGGGGCGTTCAAATCCTCCCGCCGGCTCCAACTCCTAAATGACCTGCATAATTTCAGCAACCCAGAACAATGCTGCCCAACTGCAGTGTGCACTTTCACGTGGACTGATCTGATCTGATCTGATATGCCAGGAATCGTTGGTCTCATAACCAAGATGCCGCGCGAGCGCGCGGAGCGCGCGTTGTCCGCAATGGTGGAGGCCTTGCGTCATGAGTCTTCCTATATGGTGGGGACCCGCATCGATGCGGATCTCGGAGCATACGTCGGGTGGGTGGCACGAAAGGGCTCGTTCTCAGATGGAATGCCGCTCTGCAATGAACGAGGAGATGCTTGTCTCACGTTTTCCGGCGAGGATTTTTCGGAGCCCGGAACGGTTGCCCGCCTGAGAGAGCGGGGGCACGCGGTGGACCCCGAAGGGCCGTCTTACCTCGTCCATCTCTACGAAGATGAGCCCACTTTCCCATCTGGCTTGAATGGCCGCTTCCACGGCCTGCTCAATGATCGTAGTCGCGGCCAGACGATGCTTTTCAATGACCGATACGGGATGCACCGCGTCTATTACCACCAATCGAAGGAGGCGTTCTACTTTGCGGCCGAAGCCAAGGCGATTCTCGAAGTCCGTCCCGAACTGCGGTGCCTTGACCCTAAGGGAATGGGGGAGTTCGTCAGCTGCGGCTGTGTACTTGAAAACCGAACCCTGTTTGAGGGTATTCATGTGCTGCCGCCGGCGTCGGCCTGGGTCTTTCGAAACGCCACTCTGGAAAACCGGGGTACCTACTTCCAGCCTGGGGAATGGGAAGATCAGGAAATCCTGAAACCGGAGTCCTACTACCAAGAACTACGGGAGGTATTCTCGCGCAATCTGCCGCGCTATTTCAACGGAGGGCAGCGGGTCGGCTTGTCGCTGACCGCAGGGCTCGATACTCGAATGATTATGGCGTGGCATAAGGCCCGGCAGGGATCGCTGCCTTGTTATTCCTTTGGAGGAATGTTTCACGACTCTCAGGATGTACTGGTCGCACGACAGGTGGCACGCGCCTGTGGGCAGTCCCATGAGGTGATCTCCGTTGGCGACGATTTCCTGTCGCGGTTTGCATATTATGCTGAGCGCACGGTACACCTCACCGACGGGTGCGTCGCAGTGGACCATTCCCCGGATCTCTATGTAAACGAGCGGGCGGCGGAGATTGCTCCGGTGCGTATGACTGGGAACTACGGAGGCGAGGTGCTACGCCGGGTGCGGGCATTCAAGCCGGTGGAGCCGGTCAGCGATCTGTTCTGCCCGGAGTTTCTCCCCGAGATCGCGGCTGCCACCAAAACCTACGACGGATTGCTCAAGGGCCATCCGCTTTCTTTTGCCGTGTTTCGGCAGGCGCCTTGGCATCATTACGGCTTGCTCTCCCTGGAGGAGACTCAGCTTTCCTTGCGGTCCCCGTTTCTTGACAATGACTTCGTTCGGACCGTGTTTCGCGCGCCAAACTCGGCGACTGCCGACAGCGAGGTCTCGCGGCGGTTGATTGCGGACGGGGACACCAAGCTCACCAAGATTCGCACCGACCGAACTCCACTCTCCGGCCACAGTGGTTGGCGGACGTTCGCCATCCGGAGCTTTCTCAATTTCACGATCAAGGCTGAATATGCGTGTGACTACGGCATGCCTCAGTGGGCCGCCCGCATCGATCATGCGCTTGCGCCCCTTCACCCAGAGAGACTCTTTCTCGGCAGACACAAGTTCTACCACTTCCGGGTCTGGTACCGGGACCAACTGTCTGCCTACATTCAGGAAATGTTGCTTGACCCGCGGACTCTTTCTCGCCCCTATGTTCAGAGGGCCGCGCTCGAAACCCTCGTGCGCGGCCATCTCAAAGGAGAGCGCAACTACACGCTCGCAATACATAAGGTGCTGACCTTAGAACTCATCCAGCGCCTATTTACGGACTCGCAACGCCCATAAGATCCTGTGGTCTCCCCTCGTTGAGGGCGTGGACCTCGAAGGCGGGCAATCCGAATCCAAGCTGTACCCACCAGAAACCACGCAGCCACAATCGGTAGACATGGGAGACGCAAATCTAAGAAGCGACGTGCTGCTCTCGTCCGCCAAGATGAACGCTACAGACCGCCCGGCTGCCGAACCTGGAATCGCACTGGCCAAGAAATCAAAGCGAATTCCGGCTCTCGATTTTACGAAAGGAGCACTGGTCTTGGTCATGGTGCTCTACCACTGGATGAACTACTTCGTGATGGCCGACGGCTCTGTCTACAAGTACCTGAGGTTTCTCACTCCATCGTTCATCTTCATCGCCGGATTCCTGATATCGCAAGTGTATTTATCCAAGTATAAGAGCTCCGGTTTGCACATCCCGGGGAGGCTACTCCTGCGAGGGTTCAAGCTCTTAGCGATTGTAGTGTGCCTCAATCTAGCGCAAGGGACAGCCCGCGTTAGGGCTCTTGAGGCTTCGGTGGGTGACTGGTCCGCAAGCGACATTGCAGCGGCCTACCTCACAGGAATAGCGCGGGTCGCGTTTTCAGTTCTGGTCCCCATTGCTTATCTGCTCATACTATCGGCTGGTCTGCTAGTCCTCTCCCGGTACTATCGAAATATTTTCCACGTCGCAAGTGCCGTGTCTGTCGCCTGCGCGCTACTTCTTGAGTTGAGGGGAATCAGGAGTGGCTACCTTCAACTTGTCAGTATTGGGATGCTGGGCGTAAGCGTTGGATACATTCCGATGGATCGAATCAACCGCCTCGTGAAGCGTCCCCTAGCCATATTTGTGGCGTATTTGGTCTACCTGGCTGCAATCACCTTCTGGGATGATTCTTATCTTCTGCAAATCGTGGGGGTGTCTCTGAGTCTGGCCATCATATATTGGATAGGTCTTGAGTGTTCTGAGGCAAGCCGAATCGGCAAGGTTGTTACTCTGCTAGGCCAGTATTCGTTGTTCGCTTATATCGCCCAGATCGTGATCCTTCAAGTCCTTCGGAGGAGCGTAGGTCCTCTCGACGTCAGCGTAGTTGTAGCGGTCGCAGCATTCATGCTGTGCGTTGCATGCACAATCGTCAGTGTCGAAGTCCTCGATCGTGCGAGGGTTAAAGTGGCGGGAGTGAATAAAGCGTACACCGCTGTTTTTGGCTGAGCGAACTGAAATGTTTCGACGACACTTATGGGCGAAATGCCGCGACTGTCCTCAAAGGCCCGTAAATAAATGATCCCTCTCCTTGGCGCTATCGTCGTTGGCATCCTAATCGGAGTACTCTTCTGGCTCGACCGAGACAATGCGCGGGTCTCCAAAGCGATCTGGGTTCCCTATGCGTGGCTATTGATCGCCAGCTCACGACCCGTCGGTTCATGGCTAACGCTCAGCGTTCCGGGATCTGCTACGGACCAATACATTGACGGGAGTCCTCTCGATCGCAATGTGCTGACATTCTTGCTCATATTGGCTTTGTTTGCGCTTTCCAAGAGAACCCGACAGGTTCGAACGATTCTTGCCGCTAATCCAGTGATCGTCATGTATTTCATGTTTTGCCTGATTAGCTTACTGTGGGCCGACTATCCATTTGTGGTGTTCAAGCGGTGGATCCGATCCGTGGGCGATGTCGTGATGATCCTGGTGATAATCACTGAGCGCAATTGGGTGGCTGCATTCAAGAAGGTCCTCACGCGTATCGGCTTTATTCTCATTCCGTTGTCGATTCTCTTTATCAGGTTTTTCCCCTCCCTGGGGCGGGCTTATTCTCGCGGTGGAGCTCCAGAGTGGACCGGTGTTGGCACCGACAAGAATGCCTTGGGGATGATCTGTATGATCTTCGGAGTTTTGCTACTGTGGCGGGGGATAAACACGTACAAGGACCGTCGTGCCAAGAACCGAACGCGGGAGCTTGTCGCCATAAGTATCGTGTTCGTAATGATCCTATATTTGGTAATGGTTGTGAATTCTCAGACGGCACTGGCCTGCTTTCTGATGGCAGATCTCCTGATAATCGTGACCGCTCTTGGCTCCGCGTTCCGAAAACCAGGACTCGTGAGTCTACTAGTGGCAGCAATGCTGACTGTTTCATTTTGCGTGCTCTTTCTCGGTATCGGCGGAGGCGCGCTGACCGCCATTGGAAGAGACGCCAGCCTCACCGGTCGAACTGAGGTGTGGAAAACCGTGCTTCCTTATGCAAAGAATTCATGGGTTGGAGCTGGCTATGAGAATTTCTGGATCGGGGAACGGATTAAGCTGTTCAATCGCCTACTGGGCGGCCTGAATCAGGCGCACAACGGCTATATTGAAATCTACCTGAATCTGGGGTGGATCGGTGTGGTCCTGCTCGGTGGAATCATAGTCGCGGGATACCGAAACATCATGAAGGGGCTTCATAGCAGCCCGGAGATGAGCAGGCTGAAATTAGCGTTCTTCTTCATATGCCTTGTCTACAACTTCACCGAAGCGTCATTCAAGATGATGTCTCCGGTGTGGATCTTGTTCCTTTGGGCGGTGATGGCTGCTCCCGAGGTTCGCCGGTCCAGCAAGACAATAACGTCCCGATTCACTCGGACCACCCAGCAAAGTTTTCCCGCGAATGACCCCGTTTCCTCGGGCGGCGTCTACGAGCCCTTGCTCACATTAACCACGCAGCGCTCATGGCACAGTTGAGAAAAATCGCCGTCAACATTTGCGTACTCGTGCTGACCTTGGCGGTCGCGCTGCTCGTGTGCGAAGGCCTTTCGAGAGTGTTTCTTCACTCCGCAGACTTTCTTTCCATCGAGCCGGTAGGTGACAACATTTTGGGAATGGTCCCTTCGCCTGCCACTAAGGCGGGATACGACGCCTGGGGTTTTCGCAACCGTCAAGTACCGGAACAGGCGGACATCGTCGCCATCGGGGACTCTCACACCTATGGCAACACTGCAAGAATGGAAGACTCATGGCCGATCGTACTTGGACGTCTGACCGGCCGAACCACGTACAACATGGGCATGGGAGGCTACGGGCCGAACCAATACTTTTATCTCTTTAAAACCAAAGCACTCAGCCTGAAACCTAAACTGGTCGTGATTGGCTTCTATATGGGAGACGATTTCGAAAATGCATACCAGATCACGTACGGACTCGATTACTGGGCGTATTTGCGGGCAACGCCGGGCGAGAAAGCCAGGTACAACATTTGGCAAAGCCAGGATAGTCCCGTCTGGCACAAAAGAATGAGAGTTTGGCTGTCGCGACACAGCGTCATCTACCAGTTGCTGTTTCACGCTTCGTCGTTGGGACGGTTCCAGGGGGAAGCGCAGATCAAGATCGACCCCAGAGTTGACTCCACGGTCACTGCACTGATCATCCCCGAGAAGCATATTTTGGAGGCATTTCGCCCCGAAGTCATCCTCCGCGCGATTGACCAGCAGGACCCGAACATCCGCGAAGGTATGCGCATTACGTTCAAGCTTTTTCAGGATATGAAACAGATTTGCGATCAGAACCAAGTCCAATTTGTTGTTGTCATCATCCCAACCAAGGAGACGGTCTTTTCTCAGTACTGGGAGCGGCAGCCTCAAATGCATCTGATCGATGTGCTCCGCAAACTCACTGCCAACGAGATGCTGGCGCGGCAGAGCATGTTTGAGTTCTTCAAGCAAAACAATATTTCTTATGTCGACGCATTGCCTGCCCTGCAGGCATCCGCGGAGCACCAGCTTTATGCCCGCACTGCGCAGGACATGCATCCTAGCCGAAATGGGTATCGGGTGATCGCGGAGACGATCTTCCAGGCTTTGAACCAGAAACAGGCAATTGCAGAGTTTCCATAACCCTGGCCCGTGTCCCGTTACGGGAAACCCCTATTTGGCCAGCAAGCGAGATACCTAGATACGCGGACCATCAGGACAGTAACCAGCAGTGTATCGGACGGCGGTACCGAATGTACCAACGTGCCTTGCCTGCATACTCTAGAACCAGCAGAATGCGGGATGAGAGCCCGTAGATTGCGCCCTAGTCTTTTTGAGCTGTCTTCTTGCCACATTGCGTGCTACCTAGGCCCTCAGGTAGACACCTTGAATCTTGATTTGCTAGGAATTAGACAATGATGATTCGACGATTGGCTTGCCTTGCCGGACTGATTTGGATCCTGTGGTCGATTCCCGCGCAAGCGTCGTGCTCGGGCTCCGGCACGACATGGACGTGTCCCGCGGGGGCTTCGGCGTCAGACATTCAGAATGCCATCAACGGTGCGAGCAACAACGCCACAATAACCTTCGCGGCAGGCACCTATAGCTTTGGTGGAACTGAGGTTCAGGTTTCTACAAGCAAAGGCGTCACGCTTATCTGTGCCACTGCACCGTTGGCCGGGGGGGCCGCGACAACCAATCCCTGTACAATCACCGGTACAAATACTCTGTTCGGGCTTGCTAGCTTCACTGGTGTGCTACCGAATCTTTACCGCATCTCGGGATTTCAGATTCAGAGCAGTAACAGCTACGTGTTATGGTTCGATACCACCTACCCCGGCGGCGCGGGTACGATGCAGCAACTTCGTATTGACCACAACACATTCTCCAACATGCAGGAAGGTAGTTGGGCGATTTTCCTCGGAGATGTCACTTCAACTGGCGGCTATTACTACGGGGTGGCCGATCACAACACTGTGAACAATGCCACAGAAGTAGCTCTGCTTGGCTGGATTGGCAATGTCCCCGTTTCGCCGCCGCCGTCCACTCTGGGGACGGGTAACAATTTCTTCCTTGAGAATAACACGATCAGCATAACGCAGAATCTGGATGCCTCAGATGGCGGTTGTACAGATGCATGGGGTGGCGCGTCAGTTGTCGCCCGGTACAACACAAGCACCAACTGCTTGTGGACCTCGCATGGAGCTACGCATGGCGGCGGCCCTGAAAATTATGAATTCTACAACAACAGCGTCACCCTCAATTCAGGGATGAGCGGAGCCCAGGATGAGGATTGCTATCGCTGTTTCCATGATCAAGGGTCCGGCACGGTCTTGGCGTTTAACAACGTCTTTACGCCCTACAGCGGACATAATAACGAAGTCATTTCCGTCGGGGATTATCGCTCTTACGCGTGGTCGGGAAGTCCCGGCAGTGGTACGTACTCTGTAGATGGTGGAGTTCAAGCGTGTGACGGCACGATTGCAAATCAAACCTACGGCGGGATCACATTTTCAGACGGGAACCGTCAACCAACTTCGACGTGGTTTGGCTATCCGTGCTGGCATCAAGCAGGGCGCGACTTCGCGGGCAATTATACTCCGATGTACGCATGGAATAATACCTGGTCAGATATTGGAGGCGCGATTGGCGTAGTTATCCCGAATTTTGGTGGGACGCCTCCCCCAACCTGCGCCGTACAGCCTGGCGGAACGTGCGATTATGTGTCTCCTCACGTCACGGCGAATCGGGATTACTACAACGCAGTTTCGGCGAATGCCCAAACCAGCCCGACATCACCCTTCAATGGCACCACTGGGATGGGATTTGGAACCCTCGCTAACCAGCCTACAACCTGTACAACGAACTCCACCGAGAGCGGGGCTGGCGTCGGCTACTTCGCTACCGACCAGGGCGCACAGGGCACGCTCTACACCTGCTCGGCAACGAACACCTGGACCGTCTACTATACGCCGTATACGTACCCGCACCCACTCGTGGGCGGCGACCCACCCCCAGCGCCACCAACAGGCCTCCAAGCCCAGATTCAGTGATTTCCGCAGTGATGGCACATTACAATTAGAGCCTCCGACAAGCGTGATTGCAGACACGGAAGCTCATCGAGCCCTCCTGGACGTAGCTAACATGTGGCTGGCGATTCCGGAGGCGCAGTTTTGCGCGCCAATAATTGAACGCTACTGAACGCTACTGATTGACCATGATCGGACGAGACACTAGGCACCTGGACAATCTCAGCCAGCCTTGCTCCCTGAACGGTTTTAGGCCGACGCTTCTCGACGATCTGACTCGAGTGGGGCATAAAGGGGATGGCGGGTACGTGCTGAACGAAAGATCCATTCGGCGTACACAATATTTGATGAGCTTTGGGATCAACGATGATTGGTCGTTCGAACTGGATTTCCTGCAACGAAAGCCCGACGCAAAAGTGGTTTGTTTTGACTATTCCGTATCTAAGAGTGTTTTTCGCGGAAACATGTTAAGCGCTTTGAACGAGGCTCTTAGCATTAAGTTTGCGCTGTTGGTCCTTTCCTTTAATCTGTCAGGTGCGCGCCGAAAAATTTCGGAACTCAGGTATTGGGCCAGAACTTATCGTCGCTTCTCGCGGTTCCTTTCGGAGAAAAATGTCCGGTTTTACGACCGCGGAATCTCTAACGAGCAAAACGGGCAATTCCTCACTTTTGCAGAAGCGTTTCGGGTAGTTTCATCCGATGCAGTTCCAGAAGACTCGGTTTTCGTCAAGATGGACATCGAGCAATCAGAATTTCGCGTTATTCCCGACCTTCTCAGATTCGAACGCTATATCAATGGTATGGCCATCGAGTTCCACGATCTTGATATACTCTGGACGAAATTTGTGGAAGTGGCTAAGCAGCTCCAGGCAAAGTTTGAAATTACCCACATTCACGGAAATAATTACGGCGGTCTCATCCCGAACTCAGAGATCCCGAGAGTGTTGGAGATTACCTTTTTGAAAAAAAGCTTAATCCGCGAGCAGCTCGTCGCCCGAGAAAATGTAAGTTATCCCCTGCCGGAGCTAGATTCTCCAAATAATCATCGTGAAAAGGACTACCGGTTAAGTTTCTGATGAGCCTCGCTGTAGTGTCGTTACTGTCTCCCTCGAACCCGCGCTTAAATCACAAAAGGAAAACACACCGCTGAACCGATCACTCAAGAGTACGCTGCGGGACTTGACTCCTCGTTTCCTTGACGGATTTTGGACCCGTCTGGAGTCTTCGCCGCTCGGAGAGCGCCTGCTGCGCGGTTCCTTCTGGTCGCTGTTGGGAACGTTCGCTTCCCGCGCCTTGGGCCTAACGGCAGCCATTCTTGCGGCACGAATTCTTGGCAAAGCTGTGTATGGCGAGCTGGGCATCATTCAGAGCACGGTCGGAATGCTCGGAACATTCGCCGGGTTCGGGATGGGGACCACGGCCACGAAATACGTTGCTGAACTGCGCTATAAAGACCCGGCGCAGGCGGGAAAAATCATCGCGCTGTCGAGTCTTGTGTCCTGGAGCGTCAGCCTGGTACTGATGGTCGTGTTATATTTTGCTGCCCCGTGGTTGTGCCTGCACACACTGGTCGCTCCGAATTTGACGGGGTACGTCCGGATCAGCGGCCTACTGCTGGTTCTCAGTGGAGTAAACGGTGCTCAGTTGGGTGTCCTGTCTGGCTTTGAGGCCTTCAAGAGCATCGCCCGGGTCAGTTTGCTCACCGGGCTCCTCAACTTCCCCATGATCGTCGGCGGTGCATTCTTTTTCGGCTTAGGCGGCCTCATTTGGGGCATGGTCATCGCCCAGGGGCTGGGGTGCCTGCTGAACCTGTATGCGCTGCGCCACGAGGCGAATCGTTACGGTATTCCGATCTCGTTTTCGTCATGTATGAGCGAGATCCCGGTGGTATGGCGCTACTCCGCCCCCGCCGTGCTAGGATCAGCCCTAATCAGCGTGGTCAACTGGATTGCCGCAACCATGCTGGTTCGCAGGCCGAGCGGCTACGGCGAGATGGGATCGTTCAACGCTGCCAACCAGTGGTTCAATGCTTTGATGTGGCTACCGTACATCGTGAGCGGCGTTACTTTGCCGGTGCTAGCCGAGCGTCTTGGAGCGGGTGACAAGGCGAATACGGTTAGACTTCTTAAGATGACCCTCAGAATCAACGCGGTGTTCGTTTTGCCGGTCATGGGAATCGGCTGTCTGCTCAGCCCTTTCATTATGAAGAGCTATGGCAAAGGCTTTGCAAGTGCGTGGCCTACTTTAATTGTTGTCCTGGTCACGGCGGCAGTACTCAGCCTTGAACTCATTGTGGGAGAACTCATTGCCGCGGCCGGCCACATGTGGTTAGGTTTTGTTTCCAATATCGGGTGGGGGCTGATCTTCTTGGGCACGACGCCATGGCTACTGAAATGGGGTGCCTTTGGCTTGGCATCATCTCGTCTACTGGCCTACGTAGCCCATGCAGTCTTCATGGGCGCGTACCTGCTGATTTTCATTTTTTCCGGAAAGAACGCTGTCGCGGTGCTCCGGTCAACTGACACTCCTGTTCTCACTGGCGTTTCCGACAATTAATTTCACCTGAAGACGTCCAGAAATAACCGACTTCATATGCCACAGCGCATTCCCAAGCGGATCATCCAGACTGGAAAGCACGTTGAGCAGCCATTGCACAAGAGGGCTATGATTGCGAGTGTACGGCTGTTGAACCCGGATTATGAATATCTGTTTTTTGACGACGAGGGAGTAAGAAGATTCATCGCGCAAGAGTTCCCGCAGTACCGTGAAGTCTTTGACTCCTTTCGCTTTCCCATTCAGCGATACGACTTCTTTCGGTATTTGGCAGTCTATCGCTACGGTGGATTCTATTTCGACTTGGATGTAATGTTAGCTTCCGGCCTCTCAAGTCTCTTGGAGTATGACTGCGTATTTCCATTTGAAGGACTCACTCTGAGTCATTTTCTGCGCGCCCAACATAAGATGGATTGGGAGATTGGAAACTACGCATTTGGGGCTACACCTGGGCATCCGTTTCTCGATGCCACAATCGAAAACTGTGTGAGAGCCCAAAAAGAACCTGCTTGGGTTAAACCCATGATGCGTGGGTTACCGTTACTGTTCAGAAACGAATTTCTGGTTTTGAATACGACGGGGCCCGGATTACTTTCCCGAACTCTAGCCGAGAATCCAGAACTTGCCAAATCGGTCGCAGTACTTTTCCCCGACGACGTGTGCGACCTTGGCAACTCGAATCGCTTCGGTGATCTCGGGGTTCATTTCATGGAAGGTTCCTGGCGGACCCAAAGCAGCCGCTTACGCAGGCGGTTAGCGCAGCGCTGGGAACTTTGGAAAATGAAGGGACTCTTGAAGCAGAGCCTCAAACTGGGGAAAACTAGGCGCGTCCCGACGGGTGGTTCCATCGCAAAGGTGCAGGGACCGATCTCAAGCAAAGCTTCGAAACCGTCCGTATCGATTCTTATTCCTGCCTACAACGCGCAGGAATGGATAGCAGACTCGGTCCAGTCGGCGATAGCACAAACGTGGGACTCCAAGGAGATTATCGTCGTTGATGATGGTTCCACCGATCAGACGTTGAACATTGCGAGGCGGTTTGAGTCGGAAAACGTCCACGTAGTTACTCAAGGACAAAAGGGCGCGGCCGTGGCCAGAAACAAAGCGTTCTCCCTGAGCCGGGGAGATTACATTCAGTGGTTGGACGCTGATGATCTTTTAGCTCCTGACAAGATTGAAAGGCAGATGGACGCTGTGGACCGTTGCGGAAGCAAGCGGACGCTTATTTCCTCGGCCTGGGGAAAGTTCATCTACCGACACTATCGGGCTGAGTTCACTCCAACTGGACTCTGGTCGAATCTGTCTCCTTTAGAATGGCTGCTTTGCAAGATGGGAGATAACGTTTACATGCAGACCGGTACGTGGCTTGTTAGTCGCGAACTGACCGAAGCGGCGGGCCCGTGGGATACTCGGTTGTTGGGGGACGATGATGGCGAGTATTTCTGCCGGGTGCTTCTGGCCAGCGACGGCGTTCGATTCGTGCCAGAATCGAAAGTATTCTACCGTGGACCAGGGTTAGCGTTTCGCAGCTTAAGCTACATCGGCCAATCCAACCGCAAACTCGATGCCCACTGGCTCTCCATGCGGTCTCACATCATGTATCTGCGTTCGTTGGAGGATAGTGCTAGGGTGCGGGAAGCGTGTGTGACGTACTTGCGGACTTCTCTCATCTACTTCTACCCAGAAAGGCTCGACATTGTTAAGCAGGCAGAAGAGATGGCCAAAGACTTAGGAGGGCAACTGGGAACTCCGGGCTTGTCCTGGAAATACTCTTGGATCGAGACCATTTTTGGTTGGCGTATCGCCAAGAGTGGCCAGCAATTGCTGCTGAGATCCAGATGGAGGGCCGAAAAACAATGGGACCACACGGCCTTTCGAATAGAGAAGATGGGCGGCAAGCTAAAGCGAGCGGTTTCGCAGGTTGTAACAAGAGCTCGAAGCCGTTATCAGCGGGCCGTTGCTCGCAACTCTTATCAGCGGCCATTTGCGATCAATCCTCTCACTCCTATCATTTCCTTTACGTTCGATGATTTTCCCCGGTCGGCCTTATTGACAGGGGGTGCCATTCTTCAGTCTTTTGGGCTGGCGGGAACGTACTACGCGTCTCTCGGCCTCATGGGGAAACAAACGGCTACTGGGACTATGTTCTTGGCTGAAGATCTGAAGAGCGTGGTTGAGCAAGGCCACGAGCTAGGGTGTCATACGTTTGGCCACTGTCACGCCTGGGACACCGAGCCACGCGTGTTTGAAGATGCGATTATTGAGAACCAGCAAGCTTTGAAAAACCTGATTCCTGGGGCTTCTTTCAAAACATTGTCCTACCCGATAAGTGTGCCGCGGGCGAGGACCAAGCGAAGAGCATCGAAGTACTTTGCGTGCTGCCGTTGCGGAGGGCAGACTTTCAATATAGGAAAGACGGACCTCAATTATCTGTCCGCCTACTTCCTGGAGCAAAGCAGAGACAACCCTGAGGCAATAAAACGTCTGATTGACCAGAATTGTCGGGCTGGAGGTTGGCTTATTTTTGCAACTCACGACATCTGTAAGGATCCCACTCGGTGGGGATGCACCCCCGATCTCTTTGAAGCAATTGTTCGATATTCCGTAAATTCTGGCGCACGAATCTTGCCGGTTTTTCAAGCCTACGAAGCTCTTCGGGCTGGATCATGATTGCTACCGACCCCAAAACCGCTTCCGCACTGAATTGCATTCAACCGCTTGAGGATCCTCAGTGGAGCGAGTTTGTGAAGAGAAATCCCCGCTCTTCCGTTTTTCATACGGTTGGATGGCTTGAGGCGCTCCGCCGCACTTATGGCTACAAGCCAATTGTGATTACGACATCTCCCGCGGGGCGTGAATTGCAGAACGGGTTGGTGTTGTGCCAGGTGAATAGTTGGTTGACGGGACGCCGATTGGTGTCGCTTCCATTCGCGGATCACTGCGAGCCCTTGGTGCATGATGCGGATGAGCTCACTGTTCTACTTTCTGCGCTGGAAGAACGCTTAGCGAGAGAACAATTGCGCTATATCGAGCTGCGGCCCATGACCGCCTTTGCACCGCTTGCTGATCACTGTCAATCAACTTATAAACATTATCTTCATCAGATCGACCTGGCGCCGAGTCTCGGCAAACTCTTTGTTAACTGTCACAAGAACTCAACGCAACGAAAGATTCGGCGGGCCGAAAGGGAAAGACTCGCGTACGACGAAGGTCGGTCCAAGTCCCATTTGGATATCTTTTGCCAGCTTCAGCTTTTGACGCGACGGCGCCATCAGGCCCCCCCCCCAACCAAGAAAATGGTTCGACAACTTAATTGATTGCTTTGGAGAGTCACTAAAAATCCGAGTTGCGCTCAAAGGTCAGCAACCGGTCGCCGCAATCTTGACGATACAACACAAAGATACTTTGGTTTACAAGTACGGTTGCTCGGTTGCGCGCTTTCATGAGCTAGGTGGAATGCATCTGTTGCTATGGAGATCAATTGAAGAAGCGAAACGACAAGGGTTGCGCTTAATCGACCTTGGCCGTTCCGACTGCGAGAATATTGGGCTGACTACATTCAAAGACCGTTGGGGCAGCACACGCTCGACATTGGTCTATTCCCGACTCTCAATTGGGAACAAGGGCCGCTTTGTGCCAGCGGGCTATGACTGGAAAGAGAGAACTGCCAAACGTGTTTTTTCCCAGTTACCAGACCGCATGTTGACCTCTGTCGGAGAGATGATTTACAAGCACCTCGGCTAGCGATGATGGATCTGAATCGTTTCATCTTTTTCGGATATCAACGTCTCGGCCTGGTGTCGCATGCGGGGAACGTCCTCATTTCTGCGGACAAACAAGACCTGGCAAATTCCTCATCGGAGCGGATGAGGAATGCACACGACCGTTCCGGGACGCTTCCTTCTGAGGGTGGTTCGGGAATGAGGATCTGTATGCTTACGCATAGCAGCTACGAAACGGACAACCGGGTCCGTCGCTATGCAGAGACACTCGCGAAGCGTGGAGATCAGGTTGATGTGATTGCACTGAGTAGCGGAGACATTTCCCTGGGGTCGGTGAAGATCGATGGCGTGACAGTGCATAGGATTCAACATCGGGAACGGAACGAACGAGGCAAGTGGACCTATGCCTGGCGGCTCGTGCGATTCCTGCTGGCGTCATCCCTACTGATGACGCGGCTACACCGGCGTCGCCGCTATGACATGATTCATGTTCACAATGTGCCGGATTTCCTGGTGTTCGCAGCCTGGTATCCAAAATGGACTGGGGCAAAGCTGATTTTGGATATTCACGACCTGGTGCCGGAGTTGTTCATGAGCAAGTTCAACGCCGGAGGCCACAGCAAGTATGCTGCTTTCCTGAGGACTGTGGAAAAAGCATCGGCTGCTTTTGTCGACCACGTCATCGTCTCCAATCACCTTTGGTATGAGACCCTGGTCGCACGTTCTGTCCCGAGGAGCAAGTGCTCGGTGTTTCTGAACCATGTCGACCCCGCCATTTTCTATCGGCGCGCACGAACCAGAACCGACGGCAAATTTATCATTATTTTTCCGGGAAGTTTCCAGTGGCACCAGGGTTTGGATATCGCTATCAAGGCTTTTGCCCGCATCAAGGACAAAATACCGAACGCAGAATTCCATCTCTACGGTGTGGCGGGCGGTGGCAATTTGCAGAATGACCTGGCTGCCCTGTCGTCGCGACTTGGACTCAACGGAAGGGTCAAGTTTTGCCCCAGCCTCCCGATCGACCAGGTCGCAGAGGTGATCGCCAATGCTGACCTCGGAGTGGTTCCCAAGCGTGCGGATTCCTTCGGAAACGAAGCTTATAGCACGAAAATAATGGAGTTTATGTCGCAGGGCGTGCCGGTAGTCGTGTCACAAACGAAGATCGACAGTTTCTACTTTGACAACACAGTCGTGCGCTTCTTCACTTCGGGAAACGATCAAGCAATGGCAGATGCAATGCTTGAAGTAATCGGGAATGATGCATTGCGAACAGGGTTGATTGCCGGAGGGTATGAGTATGTGGCCAACCACTCCTGGGACATCAGAAAAAAGGACTATCTTGATCTTGTGGACACGCTGTCGAAGGGGGGGTAGGCAACTCGGTCGAACGTACGCTTAATTTCGATAGGGTCGGAAGAATGCGTGTGTTGCAATCCTCTGCCAATGCGCATGGGGAAGAAACTATGAGATTCCAGGAAACCAAGTTGCCGGGAGTGTTCGAGGTCCAGCTCGAGCTGAAGTCCGACGAGCGCGGATTCTTCGCCCGCTCCTGGTGCCAGAAGGAATTTGAGAGTCATGGCCTGAATGCCACGCTGGCGCAATGCAGCGTTTCGTTCAATGCGCGGAAGGGAACCCTGCGGGGCCTCCATTATCAGGATGCGCCCTGTGGTGAAGTCAAACTGGTGCGATGCACCGCAGGTTCTCTCTATGATGTCGTCGTCGACTTGCGGCCCCAATCTCCAATGTTCAAAAATTGGGTCGCCGTGGTGCTGACCGCTGAGAAACGTAACATGCTTTATATACCCGAGGGTTGCGCGCACGGTTTTCTGACCCTGGAAGACGCCACCGAAATCCTTTATCAAATCTCGGAGTTCTATCATCCGGAATTGTCTCGGGGAGTGCGTTGGGACGACCCCGCATTTCAGATTAATTGGCCGGGCGGAGTGAAGGTGATTTCAGAACGCGACCGCACCTATCCCAACTTCGAGCCAGTCCAATGCGCCTGCTAAGCGAACTCGACCGCAAAGACACAGCTGAAATCGGGCAGGAATTGCATCGCTTTGCTGCAGAGTTGTATCCCATTTGCCGCAGCATCACCGGCGATGGAATTCGACGCACTCTGGCCATGATCCAGGAGCGAATATCGCTGCAGATCTCGGAAGTGCCAAGCGGAACCCCGGTATTCGACTGGACGGTTCCTCAAGAATGGAACATCCGCGATGCCTATATTAAGGATTCTAGTGGAAGACGCATCGTCGACTTTCGCCAGAGCAACCTGCACGTTCTGAACTACAGCACGGCGGTTCGCGCGACCATGCCTCTCAGCGAACTCAAGCCGCATCTGTTTACGCTGCCCGACCATCCTGACTGGATTCCTTACCGGACCTCGTACTATCAGGCTAACTGGGGATTCTGCTTGGCACACAATCAACTACTGGCTCTTCAGGACGGAGATTATGAGGTCTTTATCGATTCCACTCTCGAAGCTGGCCATTTGACCTACGGAGAATGTTATTTGCCCGGTCACTCGACCGACGAAGTCCTGATCTCGTGCCATGCTTGTCATCCCTCACTGGCGAACGACAATCTATCAGGTCTGACGGTTGCAACCGCTTTGGCAGAGTTTCTCGCGAAGCGCGACCTTCGCTACTCGTATCGTTTTCTGTTCATTCCGGGCACGATTGGCGCCATTGCCTGGCTGGCACGCAATCAGGAGACGGTGGGCCGCATCCGGCATGGACTGGTTCTGACGGGGATCGGAGACGCGGGCACCTTCCATTACAAGAAGAGCCGCCGGGGAAATGCGGAGATCGACTCGGCGATGACGCATGTACTTTGCCACTCTGTGCCGTCATCCCAAGTTCTGGAATTCTCGCCCTATGGCTATGACGAGCGCCAGTATTGCTCGCCAGGCTTCAATCTTCCGGTGGGCTGTCTGATGAGGAGCGTCTGGGGAACATTCCCCGAGTACCACACCTCGGCCGACAATCTCGACTTCATTAAGCCGCATTCGCTGGCGGAGTCGTTGCGCCTGTGTACCGAGGTGTTGGATGTTTTGGAAGGCAATCGCCGGTACCGCAGCTTGAACCCTTATTGTGAGCCGCAATTGGGGAAGCGCAATCTTTATCGCCCCACGGGGGGCGAGGCTATTGGAATCGAGATCAACGCCCGGCTGTGGGCGCTCAATCTCTGCGATGGAGACTACACTGTGCTCGACATTGCCGAGCGTTCTGGCCTGCGGTTTTCCGCCATCAGCGACGCCGTCACGCTGCTGTGCGAAGGTGGCCTGCTCGCGGTTGTGCCGGAGAAGGCAACGGCATCCGCTGTCTCCTTTTCAATTTCCCAAGGTTGGACTCCATGAAAGTTCTGTTAACTGGACACCGGGGCTATATCGGAGCAGTCGCAGGGCCGATGTTGCAGGCTGCCGGCCATCAGGTAGTCGGCCTCGACACGAACTTGTTCGAGGGCTGCGATTTTGGAAAGCCGGCACCACGGATTCCTGAAATGCGGAAAGACCTTCGTGATCTGGCGCAGAAAGATCTCGCTGGTTTTGACGCGGTTCTGCATTTCGCGGCCCTGTCGAACGATCCGCTGGGTGACCTTAATGCCGATCTCACCTACGCCATTAACCACCGCGCATCAGTCCAGCTTGCCACGCTGGCCAAAGCGGCCGGGGTGAAGCGATTTGTGTTTTCGTCTTCTTGCAGTACGTACGGTGCGGCTGGGGATATATTCCACGATGAGACCGCGGCTCTCAATCCAGTGACGCCGTATGCCGAGTCCAAGGTATGGGCGGAACGCGACATTGCACCGCTGGCAGACGATAATTTCAGTCCGACGTTCATGCGCAATGCGACCGCCTATGGCGTGTCCTCAAGCTTGCGGCTCGACATCGTGTTGAACGATCTGGTGGCGGCTGCCTACACCACCGGGCTGGTCTTCATCAAGAGTGACGGTACGCCCTGGCGGCCGATCATTCACATTCGAGACATTGTCGGAGCCGCCATTGCCGCTCTGGAGGCCCCGCGCGAAGCCATTCACAATCAGACCTTCAACGTCGGCGTGACCGAGGAGAACTATCGCATCCGCGAGTTGGCTGACATTGTGGCCGGCACCGTACCCGATTGCCGCATCGAGTATGCTCCCGGCGGCGGGCCGGACAGACGCTGCTACCGCATCACCTGCGACAAGATTCGTCGCATGTTGCCCGCCTTCCGACCTCAGTGGACGGCGCACAAGGGTGCGCAGGAACTGTATGACGCCTATTGCACTGCCGGGCTCCGTGCCGAAGACATGCAACAGGGCCGTTATGTTCGCATTAACCATATCCAACGTTTGCAAAGAGCCGGAAAGCTGGATGCATCCCTGCGCTGGAGCCGCCAAACGGCCGAGGTAGTTGCGAATGCCTGAAGCGAAAACAGCAGCGACAGTGACCCCGCTTCCGCTGGCAGTCAAGCAACACGCGGCAGCCGGACGCTGCCGCTTTTGCGGTACCGGCCTGCGATCGACTTTTGTTGATTTGGGGATGTCTCCACTGTGCGAGACCTACCCGTCAGCCGAGGAATTGAATCGTGGCGAAACGTACTATCCACTGCATGTCTATGTCTGCGAGGAATGCTGGCTGGTGCAATTGGACGAGTACGAGTCGGCTGAGAATATCTTCAGCGATTACGCCTATTTCTCCTCGTATTCTGACTCCTGGCTCAAACACGCCGATCAGTACTGCCAACAGATGATTGCCAGGTTAGGATTGGATAGCCGCAGCCTTGCAGTCGAAGTTGCCAGCAATGATGGCTACCTGCTGCAATACTTTGTGCAGCGCGACGTGCCGGTGCTGGGGATCGAACCAGCCGCAAATGTGGCGAGAGTCGCGGTCGAAAAGGGAGTTCCCACGTTGGTGGAATTCTTTGGCGCCAGGCTCGCGAAAAAGCTAGCTGCCGAGGGTCGCAGCGCCGACCTAGTTTTGGGTAACAATGTGCTGGCTCAGGTCCCTGACCTGAACGATTTTGTGGACGGCCTCGCGATTCTATTAAAGCCGCACGGAGTCTTGACCTTGGAGTTTCCACACTTGCTACGGCTGATCGAACACAACGAGTTCGATACCATTTATCACGAGCACTTTTCATATTTCTCTCTACTGACCACAATTCGTACCCTTGAAGCCCACAGCTTGCGAGTCTTCGACGTGGAAGAGCTACAGAGTCACGGCGGTTCACTGCGCGTCTATGCCTGCCGGGCAGAGGACAAGACTCATGTCGCAACGCCAGGTGTCTGCAAGGTGTTAACTGACGAAAAGAATGCTGGCCTCACCACTCTTGCCGGCTATCAGAGGTTCGCGCAGCAGGTGAAACGCACTAAGTACGAACTGATGGAGTTCTTGCTGACCGCTGTACGGGAAGGGAAGTCAGTCGCCGGGTACGGCGCACCAGGGAAGAGCGCCACTCTGTTGCACTATTGCGGCATCAGCAAAGATTTGATCGAGTACACCGTGGACCGGAGCCCTTACAAGCAAGGCCGGTTTCTTCCGGGCAATCACATCCCGATTTACCATCCTGACCGCATTCGCGAAACCAAGCCAGACTACGTCGTCATTCTTCCCTGGAACCTGAAAGACGAAATCATGGCGCAGTTGCAATTTATTCGGGAGTGGGGCGGGCGCTTTGTAGTGCCGATCCCGAAATTGACAATCTCTTAGGGCCGGAGAATTTCAATGAACATCTATGTAGATCCTAGAATGAGCGATGACCGCCGTCGTATGGAGTTGTACCGGGGGTCTATTATTGTCCATTCACCGAGTCCCAGCGCCCTCGCATTGTGCCGTCTGGCGCGGGAATTGGTTGAGGAAGCATTCCGCCCATTAGACCCGCTCAAGTTGCACGAAAGCGTGCCGGCGGAGAAGTGCGCTGAGATTCTCGGCGTGGTCAAACCCAAATTCATTCACCATCCCGACGCCAAGCGGCACATTCGCGGAATGCTGGCGGAACTGGGTTGTGACCTGGAGAAGACTTATTTCGATGTTCCGCGTTTGCGTACCGCGTTTCCCGGCGACTATTTGAAATCAGGTATCGCCTACGCTTTCCATGCTCATCGGGATACCTGGTATTCGGCGCCGTTTTGCCAGATCAACTGGTGGGTGCCGGCCTACGAGGTACAGGCTGACAACTGCATGGCGCTTCATCCGCGCTACTTTAGCCGGCCCATCAAGAATGGTTCCAGCCAGTACAACTATCACAAGTGGAATGCAGAGAGCCGATACAACGCCGCTCAGCAGGTCAAGGCGGACACACGAGTTCAGCCCCATGCCGAGGAGTCGCTCGAATTGGAGCCCGAGATTCGCATGGTTTGTCCGGTGGGAGGAGCGTATCAATTTTCCGCCGCGCAGTTGCACTCCACCGCGCCTAACACATCCGGTGTGACGCGTTACAGCGTGGATTTCCGCACCGTTCACCTCGACGACGTGCTGAACCGGGTCGGAGCGGCAAATATCGACTCTGCGTGTACCGGTACGACCATGGGAGACTATCTCAAGGGAACCGACTTGTCACACCTCCCCAAAGAAGCAATGGCGTTATACCTCGATGGCACAGAGACCGAATATGCTTTGTCTCCGGCAGCGCGCTAAGGGATATTCCGATGATGGCACTTGTACAAACTGACGGTCTGATGAATGCAGGACAGAGGGGGCGGGCATGAAAGTCGTGTTGTTTTGCGGAGGGGCGGGCATGCGGCTCCGGGGCTACTCGGAAGACGTTCCCAAGCCCATGGTGACCATCGGCTCGCGGCCGGTCTTATGGCATGTAATGAAGTACTATGCGCACTTTGGCCACAAGGATTTCATCCTCTGCCTTGGCTACAAAGCCAACGTGATCAAGAACTACTTTCTTGAGTATGAGGAGTCGGTTTCCAACGACTTCGTAATGTCGCAAGGCGGCCGCAAGCTGGACTTCATGCAACGTGACATCGACGATTGGAAAATCACCTTTGTTGATACCGGAATGCGATCCACCATTGCGGACCGCTTGCGCCTGGTTGAGCCTCATTTGAATGGCGAGGAGATGTTCCTCGCCAACTATAGCGATGGTCTGACGGACTTCCCGTTGCCCAAGATGATTGAGGAGTTTTCGGGTCGTGACAGTTACGCGTCGTTTCTCTCGGTGCAACCCCGGTCCAGCAGCCTGGATACGGTTCATCTGTCCGACGACGGTTCGGTGCGCGGCATCAAATGCATGAAAGATTCGAACATCTGGGTGAATGGAGGGTACTTCGTCCTGCGCAAAGACATTTTTCGCTACATTGAGCCGGGGGAAGAGCTGGTCTACGAACCCTTTCAGCGGATGATTTCGGAAAAGAAAGTATGGTCGCAGCGTTACGACGGCTTCTGGCAGTGCATGGATACGTTCCGTGACAAACAGATCCTCGATGAACTAGAGGCCTCCGGCTCCGCGCCGTGGTGTTTGTGGAAGAACGGCCAGAACGGCAACCAGGCGGCGCGGGCAATCGTATGATGAACCTGAATCTCCAGCCAAAGGCCAACCAGCCTTTGGTAGTCCTGTGTCTGGGAGCACATTCCGACGACATTGAAATCGGGTGCGGCGGCTCCCTCTTGCACTTTAAGAAAGCTTTTCCGCAGCTGCGGTTTCATTGGGTGGTTTTCAGCGCGGCCGGTGCTCGAGGCCGCGAAGCCAGCAAGGCCGTCGAGTTGTTCACTGCGGGCTGCGAAAAGCAGGTCGTCCTCAAAGACTATCGCGATGGTTTCTTGCCCTCCAGCGGTGGTGCGGTGAAGGACTTCTTTGAGGAATTGAAAGCACAGGTGACTCCGGACATTATTTTCACCCACTGGCAGGGCGACGCCCACCAAGACCATCGGTTGATCTCTGAACTTACCTGGAACACGTTTCGCAATCATCTGATTCTGGAATATGAAATCCCGAAGTACGATGGCGACATGGGCCGTCCAAGTGTGTTTGTGTCGCTCGACGCGCCCCAGTACAAGCAGAAGGTGGACAATTTGTTGGAAGCGTTTGAATCCCAGCGTGGCAAGCCGTGGTTCGCGCCAGAAACCTTTCTCGGGCTGATGCGGCTGCGCGGTATGGAGTCGAACTCGCCGAGTGGTTACGCCGAAGCGTTCCACTCCCGAAAGCTGGTGGTGCAGTAGTGCGAATCAGCATCATCTTGTGCACTTACAACCGCTGCCAGTATTTAAAGAGAGTACTGGATAGTATCGCGCTCTCTGTCCTGCCAAATTCGGCCGACTGGGAAGTCCTGGTGGTCGATAACAATTCGAACGACCAGACGCCGGATGTGGCCAAGGAATTCGCGGTCCGATGGCCCGGCCGTTTTCGCTGCATATGCGAGCCGCGGCAAGGTAAATCGTATGCGTTGAACAGCGGAATTCGTGAGTCGCGAGGTGAGGTGCTAGCCTTTATCGATGACGATGTAACCGTAGAGCCGACTTGGCTTTGGAGTCTGACTAAGACGTTGGCAAACGGCGAGTGGGCGGGCACGGGAGGGCGAACACTGTTGGCCGAGAGTTTTTCGCCGCCGCGGTGGTTATCCTTGTCGGGTCCACACAGTCTGGGAGGCGTACTGGCGGCTCAGTTCGATATGGGGGATCAGCCTTGCGAACTCGAGGACCCACCGTATGGCGCCAACATGGCATTTCGCAAGGAGATGTTTGAAAAATACGGGCTCTTCCGTGCCGACTTGGGTCCAAGTCCGAATTCTGATATACCCCGCCCCAACGAAGACACCGAGTTCGGACGTCGACTAATGGCGGCCGGCGAGCGCTTGCGGTACGAACCGGCGGCTGTCGTCTATCACCCGGTGCCGAAAGACCGGCTCAAGAAGGAATATTTTCTGGGATGGTGGTTCGACTACGGGCGAGCCGCAATTCGTGAAGTTGGCAGACGCCCGGATATCTGGGGGATTCCGCGACGCTACTTCACCATCTCGAAGACATCCGGCATTCTCGCCGTCAGAACTCTCCAGTGGATGACAACGTTGAATTCGGCTACCCGATTCTTCCGCAAGTGCCGGGTTTGGGCGACCGCTGGGCAAATCATCGAGGTCAACCGACAATGGCGGGATGTAAAGAGACCAGCCGTCAACACAACTCAAAAGACAGGCAACGAGTGCAATGTCCGGCCGTGAAGCCAAGGGCGAGGGTTCTGTGAGCGTAACGGTAATTCTATGTACCTACAACCGTTGCCAAAGCCTGGCGAAGGCACTGGAAAGTGTTGCCGCGCTCAAGCTTCCGGAATCGGTTGAATGGGATGTTCTGGTGGTGGATAACAATTCGCGGGACCAGACTCGCACCGTCGTCGAGGATTTCTGCGGACGGTATCCGGGGCGGTTCCGCTACCTTTTCGAGCCACAGCGGGGCAAATCGCATGCCCTCAACACAGGCATTCAAAACGCCCGCGGAGGCGTCCTCGCCTTTATCGATGATGATGTGATCGTGGAGCCGACGTGGCTGGAAAATCTTACTGCCACACTCCATGACGGGGAATGGGCTGGAGTAGCCGGTCGGATTCTTCCCGAACAGACTTTCACTCCTCCGCGCTGGATTCCACTTCAGGACCGGCATGCCCTGGCCCCGTTGGCATTGTTTAGCCCAGGTCTTGAAGCCGGGCCGCTGACTGAGGCGCCATTCGGCGCTAACATGGCGTTTCTCAAGCGTGTGTTTGAAAGATATGGCGGTTTTCGAACTGATTTAGGCCCGCAGCCCGGTAGAATCAATCCCCAAAAGAGTGAAGACAGCGAATTCGGCCACCGCGTGCTTGCGGCGGGGGAGAAATTACGTTATGAGCCGTCTGCCATTGTTTACCATGTTGTTCCTGCCACCCGGGTCCGGAAGAAATACTTTCTCGAATGGTGGCACGACAAGGCCCGGGCTGATATTCGAGCGTTCGGCATTCCCCCCGACACGAAATGGTTTTTTGCCGGCGTTCCGATCTATCTGTTTCGGAGGCTCGTGGTGTGGACTGTACGCTGGTTGTTTTCCTTCGCACCGTCCCGAAGATTCTCGTGCAAGCTCAATGCCTGGAGCAAGTTTGGGGAGATCGTAGAATGCTACCAGCAATCGCACGCGAGAAAAATAGCGGTCAGGACAGAGCTGACATGAAGTTTTGTGACTCGCGACGGCTTCAGGCACGGAGCCATGCCATCATTCCTGGTGGCTCCCACACCTATGCCAAGGGAGATGACGAGTTTCCGGAGGAGGCCCCGGGTTTCATCACCCGCGGTAAGGGATGCCATGTATGGGACGCTGACGGGAACGAGTTCATCGAGTACGGAATGGGGCTCCGGGCTGTAACTCTCGGACACGCATTCGAGCCGGTGGTGCAGGCAGCCTACCGACAGATGCAGTTGGGAACCAACTTCACGCGACCGGCAAGAATCGAGGTCGAGTTGGCGGAGGCGATGCTCCAGGTGATTGACGGCGCAGAAATGGTGAAGTTCGCCAAGAATGGCTCCGACGTCACCACCGCGGCGGTCAAGCTGTCGCGGGCCTATACGGGACGGGAGTTGGTGGCGGTTTGTGGCGATCAGCCATTTTTCTCAACCGACGATTGGTTCATTTGCACCACCGAGATGGACGCTGGGATTCCCCGCGCGATCGCAGATCTGACTCTGAAATTTGCATATAACGACCTAGGCAGTTTGCGAACGCTTTTCGACCAGCATCCCGGACAAATCGCCTGCTTAGTAATGGAAGCCGAAACTGTAACCCTAACCGCTCCGGGCTATTTGAACCAGGTGAAGCAGTTGTGCGAAGAACAGGGTGCACTGCTCGTTTTTGATGAGATGATTACCGGCTTCCGCTGGCATGTGGGAGGTGCCCAGAAGTTCCATGGTGTTGTGCCCCATCTGTCCACTTTCGGCAAGGCAATGGGCAACGGTTTCGCCATCGCGGCCCTGGCCGGCAAACGAGAGATCATGCGACTGGGTGGACTTGAGCATGATCTTCCCAGAGTATTTCTGCTGTCTACCACACACGGGGCCGAGACCCACGCTTTGGCGGCGTCACTCGAAACTATCCGGATTTATCAGGAGCAGAACGTCGTAGAATTTCTGTGGAGTCAGGGGGAGCGGCTGCGGACGCTTATAAACCAATCAATCGTCGCGAATCGGCTTGAAGGACTCTTTGAGCTACGAGGACGACCGTGTAATCTGGTTTACGCAACCCTTGACCAGGATCACAACCCCTCTCAGGCATACCGCACACTGTTTTTGCAGGAAATGATCCGTCGAGGAGTCATCGCCCCTTCGTTTGTCGTGAGTTTCTCGCATAGCGATGCCGAGATCGACCGCACCGCGGAAGCCGTTCACACAGCCCTGGTTGTTTATCGCAAGGCGTTGGAGGACGGCATCGACAAGTATCTGACCGGACGTCCAGTGAAACCGGTGAACCGTGAGTATAACTAGCCAAAGGAACAAGGCTCCGCTGTCATGAGAGAAGAACTGCGGGAGTTATATCGGTATCGGGAGCTGCTCTACATGATCGCGTATCGCGATATCAAGGTGCGGTACAAGCAGTCGATCATGGGATTCATGTGGGCCGTGCTGATGCCGATCCTGATCGTCATGTCCGGAGTGGTGGTTCGTTATGCTTATGCTCTGGCCGCACATGCGCCGCTCAAGACTGCGGATATTGCCAGCGTGGCAGTGAAGTCGCTTCCCTGGGCTTTTCTGGTTTCGAGTATTCGGTTCGCCTGTCTCAGTCTTATCAACAATAAGGAATTGGTGACTAAGATCTATTTCCCGAAGGAGATATTTCCCATTGCAGCAGTGATGGCCAGCTTTTTTGATCTGCTGGTGGCATCCTGCGCTCTCGTGATTTTCTTGTTCGTGGTACAGATCGGTTGGACCCCATATCTCCTCTGGATTCCAGTGTTGGTCCTGACAATGGTTCTTCTGGCCGCAGGAATCGGTATGATTGTGTCCGCCGCCAGCCTTTTCTTTCGCGACGTGAAATTCATTGTTGAAGTGCTGCTCACCTTTGGGATTTTCTTCACTCCAGTTTTTTATGATGTCGGTATGTTCGGCGAGAAAGGCAAATGGTTGCTGCTGAATCCGGTCAGCCCTATCCTTGATGGGTTCAGTGCCGTCGTCGCCCGCCATCAGTCGCCAGACCTGGCTTGGTTAGCCTACAGCTTCGGTTTTGCCGTAGTGTCCGTTCTAGGCGGCTATATCTTTTTCAAACATCTTGAGCCGGCCTTCGCGGAAAGCATTTGACAGGGGAGACTGATGTCTGACGTCGCGCTCCGAATGGAGCAGGTCTACAAGAAGTTTCGCAAAGGTGAAGTCTACAACTCACTCCGCGACCTCCTACCTGCTTTGACAGGAAAGATGTTCCGTCAGCAGGAACTCAATGAAAGCGACAACCGCGAGTTCTGGGCTTTGCAGGATGTTTCGTTTGAGGTCAAGCACGGGGAGGCGCTTGGCATCATTGGCCGCAACGGTGCTGGAAAGAGCACTGCATTGAAGATACTCAGCCGGATCATCAAGCCCACCAGAGGCCGGATGGTCGTCTATGGCCGTCTCTCTGCCCTGATCGAAGTGGCGGCTGGTTTCCACCAGGACCTCACCGGCAGAGAGAACATATTCTTGTACGGAACTATCCTAGGCATGACCAAGCGCGAGATCGCGTCGAAGGTCGAGCAGATCATCGCCTTCTCTGGAATCGAAGAGTTTATCGACACGCCGGTGAAGCGTTACTCCTCGGGTATGTATGCCAGGCTGGGGTTTTCGGTAGCCGCGCATGTGGATCCAGAAGTGTTAATCGTGGACGAGGTCCTGAGCGTGGGTGACTTCGTTTTCCAGCGAAAGTGCGTCGAGCGCATGAAGGAAGTGATTTGCAGCGGAGCCGCTGTCTTGTTCGTCTCACATAACCTACGAACGGTTGCCGAGTTTTGCAACCGCTGCCTGCTGTTGGAGCGAGGACGGCTCATGATGACTGGCTCACCCAATGAAGTTATACAGTCCTACATGCAAAGCACGCGGATAATCAGTCATGACGATTCCAGGGCAGTCGAGATCTCCCAGGTGCGGATACGGAACCGGCAGGGGGAGAGTGTCCGCTTCGAGTCGGGGGAGACGGCGTGGGTCGACGTGGAGGTTACCGCACGTCGCCCGCGCACAAAAATGGCGGTCGTTCTATTTGTCAGAGATGAGTCCTACTATGAGGTCTTCAATACGTCCACAGAACGGCTTGGGCTCGGCAGCTTCAATCTGGAGAGTGGGGAGACGTTCGCTTGCACCTTCGAGCTGCGATTGAATTTCGCCAACGGCACTTTTCATCCATTTGTTGCTGTGTACCGTTATGATACGGAGACCCTGCTTGACCAGATGGAATTGACTTCCCGCATTTATATTGGATCCGAGAGCGATGTGCGAGGCGCGGTGAATTGTTTCCCCCGAGTCGTTCGGCACGAAGTGTTAAGAGTGACCTCGGGGGCGAGCGTTTAAGGAGGTGCAGCTCGAACGTGAAGTTATCTGTTACCGGAACGGCTCGTTGATCCAGGTACGTTTACATTCTACCGGCAGGAGTGAGCTGAGTGCTTCTTGCATCACTCAAGGATGTGTGGTGCGCAACGCCCTTCGTGAGTCGAGGTGGTGATACCTATGGTGCAGGGTCGGCAACTGGCGCGCGCCAGGGACTTTTACGTTACGACTGCGATCATTTGGCTTTCCATGTCCATTGGGATGGTGGTCTTTACGGGCGTCTGTTACATTTACATTTGGATACGCTATCCGCAGCCAAGCGCTGTTCTGCACCCTTATTCCCCGCGGGCCCGAGCCACGGCGTTGCACGCGCTGTCGCCTTCAGTAGCTGCGGGCCTCTTCGGCGAGTTCGACGAGCTCGAAGCCTTCAGGATGTACCTGTATCAGCCTTGGGTCGGATTCTGCGAGCGGAGCTTCCACTCTGATCGTCTTAACATCGATGAGGGCGACCCTCTTCCGATTCGCCGCACAGTCGAGCCCCCCTCGACGGTAGCGGCCACCAGAACGATATGGTTGTTCGGCGGTTCGACGCAATTCGGGTGGGGTGTGCCAGACGATCAAACCATAGCGAGTAACTTATCGGCTATCCTTGCAACAGGTCGGACACACTACACTGTGGTCAATCACGGCCACACGCAGTTCTATTCTTCTCAAGAAGCTGTCCTCTTCGCGACACTTTTGCGACGTGGCCACAAGTGCGACGTTGCGATCTTCCTGGACGGCCTGAATGATAGCCACTTCGCTGTTGCCGACGTTCCCACCTTTACCGGAAACACTGCTCTTGCTTTCCTGAAAGAAGAGGACGCCGCAGCGGCGGAAAACTCAAGATACATTGTCATCACACCGTTATTTCCGCCGGTGAGGGTCCTCAACGGAGTGCTAAGACGACTAGCCCCTAAGACGAGTCCGCAGGCGAACCCGGGCGCGGACCGCGCGTCGAAAACGAAGTACGATCCTGTTGCGATTTATCAGACGAACATGTCAATGATTCAAAGAATCGCCGAGACAGAGAACATTCATGTTTCGTTCTACTGGCAGCCTACTCCATTCGACTATATGGCCGGAGCGGAACAGAGAAGGCTGGGTGAGTCGGATGATGAGGGCATTCCCAGTTTAAATCTTTCGGTTCACCAAAGCATCAAGAGCAGCAACTTTCATTTTATTGCCGACTTGTTCAAAGACGACGCTTATGAAGACATCTACGTTGACTTGGGACATTATGGCGATCAAGGCACCCGGAGGGTCGCACAAGCAATCGCGGATGGCCTCAAGAATGACGGGCTTCAATGAACTGTCGCCTCACCCTTAACGGGTCGACCACTCCACCAACGTCATGATAATTACGCAGGAACGCTCGTCAAGCTGTGATGAGAAGGATGTTGTAAAGTCCGGTTTGGCCTGTGGCGGCGGTCATCACTCCGCTGGGCAGTCTTCTAAACAAGGCCCACGGATCGCACTCCTGACCCCGTACAACGGAGGCAATCTTGGTGACGCTGCCATTCAGGATGCACTGATTGCGAACATTCGGTTGCGGCTCCCAGATGCTCAATTCTCGGGAATCTCCCTCAACTGCGACGAGTTCGTGGAGCGCCACGGCGGAGGCGCGTTTCCTATTCGGGGCACTTTGCTTTTGCACGGATGGGCTGACGGAAGAGCGGCGAACCAGGCTCGGGGCGGAGAGACTGTCGCTGGAGCGTCGTGTCAGGAAAAGCAGCGTGCGGTTGGGATAAAGAGTGCCCTCAAGGCGGTGCCGCTGCTGGGCCGATGCTTGAAGACGATCCACACCTGGGGAAGGGAAGTTCGCCATTGTTCCAGGGCTTATGCCTTCCTACGCACCCAAGACTTACTGATCGTGTCAGGCGGCGGCCAGTTGTGCGATCGGTGGGGCGGACCTTGGCACCATCCGTTCGCGCTTTTCAAGTGGGCACTTCTGGCGCAGATCGCGCAAATTCCCTACGTAGTCGCCAGTGTGGGCGCCACTAACGACGCCTCTATGACCTCTCGGCTGTTCATGTCGGCTGCGCTCCGCATGGCCCGATACCGATCCTTTCGAGACAAAGACAGCAGAGAAATTGCCAGTGGCTTCACGCGGCTTGCAGCCCGGGATTCCATCGTGCCAGATATCGCTTTTAGCCTGCCCACCTCCGAGTTGCCACAACCCGCGGGCGTCCGAGAACTGGCGCAGGGCCGGACGATCGTTGCCATCAGTCCGATAGCTTATGCCAAGCCGGGACGCTGGCCGCGCGAGGACCGCGCGCTCCACAATCGGTACGTTCAGCAGATGGCGAGCGTTGTTTCGCAACTCCTCGAGCGCGACTATTTCCTCGTCATGGTTTGGTCATCCCTCGCCGACGATGAAAGCGTTATCCCTGAGATCCTGGCTTTGTTGGACCAGCGGTCGAAGCAGAAGCTTACTCGGCAGATGCACATCGCAACGATCAGCAGCTGGAAGGATCTGGTCGCTTCGCTTATGGACGTTGATTTCCTCATCGCCAGCCGCCTGCACAGTGCGATTCTCGGCTTCGTAAGCCGGAAGCCAACTATCGCCATTTCCTTCGATCCCAAAGTGGACTGGATGATGGGAGATCTCGGCCAGGCGGATTATCTTTTGCAGATCGGTGATTTTGAGGCGGACGACGTGATCGAAAGCCTTAATCGTCTTAAGCTCCGCAAGGATGGCGTCATAGAGCAGATTGGCTCGTACCAGCGCCGGATTCTTTCTACCTTGGCGGTGCAGTACGATGCTCTGGCTCAGCTTGCCGCGATCAATTATCAACGGCGGAATTGATGCTCGTGGAGTCGGTGCAGGTTCGATGCTTTTTGAATTGCGCTTACGTGGAAGAATGATTCGGGGCCGCATATGAGTCTTGCAGAAGCTCAGAAATTTAAGGAAACGCGAGTCTGGGCCTGGGCCCGCAAGAGCTGGATTGGAGAGTCTGTCAGGTCATGCAGAAGGTGCGAGCATGAGTTTTGGGCTTGGGCTCGAAGCAGACCAGTGCCTGTTCCGCATGTCAACGAGTTGACCAAGTCCATTGCGGCGCTTCACATGGGCGCCTCAGATACGGTTAACACAGGGCGAGATACGGAAGAACCTATCTTCCTGCTCTCGACGGGTATGCGGACAGGCTCAACACTGCTTCAACGAATTCTCGTTACAGATCCTGGCGTTCTTCTTTGGGGCGAGCCGCTCGGCGACATGGCCTTTGTGTGCAGGATCACCGAGATGGTGACCCACTCCATATGTCCCTGGAACCTGGAGCAATGGAAAAACCACAATCCCACATCCTCTTCGATGGCGACGTCCTGGATCGCCGACCTGTACCCCCCCGGGGAGGATTTTCGAATGGCGCTCAGGAGCCTCTTCGATCGATGGCTTGGCGAACCCGCTCGTCATCTCGGTTTTGTGCGCTGGGGCCTGAAAGAAGTTCGCTTGGGTGCGACTGAAGCGACTCTATTACGTTGGCTGTACCCGCGATCCAAGTTTGTGATCCTGTCACGCAATCCGTACGACGCCTATCGATCGTTAGCTGATTCCAAATGGCATGTGTATGACCGATACCCAGATATGTGCATCGACTCGGCGGCAGCGTTTGCGAGAGTCTGGAACCGGCTCGCGCTGAGTTGGTCCGAGCTGCCGGAGGGATTCCCGTCTTTCCACATCAAGTACGAAGATCTGGTTGATGGCAAGGTCGACTTTCGCCGACTGGAGTCCTGGTTGGGCATTGAGATCAAGGAAAATATCGCAGTCTCTGCCCCCGTTGGGGGCACGGCTAAGAGACCCCGGCTTAGCTGGTTTGAACGTTTTATCATCACACGCGAGGCCGCTGCGGGAATGCACGCTCTCGGCTATTCGGAATAAAACCACCTAAACAAAATGTCATATGGCAACGACGATGTGTCACCAGAAGTGGACCCGAAAGCTCCGCTAGTGAGCATCGTCACACCTTTCTACAATACTGAAGGTCATCTGGAAGAGTGCATCACCAGCGTCCTCCGTCAGACTTACCGCAACTGGGAATATGTTTTGGTTAACAATTGCAGCACCGATAAGTCGGCAGAGATCGCTGATCGTCACGCAAAGCAACATCCGGGCAAACTTCGCTTGGAACATAATGCAACGTTTCTGTCACAAGTGCAGAATTACAACGCGGGGCTGCGTTTGATTTCTCCGCACAGCAAGTATTGCAAGGTCGTACAGGCAGACGACTGGTTGTTTCCGGACTGCGTCAGCAGCATGGTCGAAGTCGCTGAGGCGCACCCGAGGGTTGGCATGGTTGCCGCATACGAACTTGAGGGCGATGAGGTCCGGCTGGATGGGCTGCCCTATCCGAGCCCAGAGGTTTCCGGGCGAGATGCGAGCCGGCTTTATTTTCTCCACGGTAAATATCTTTTCGGGACGCCTACCTCGTTACTGCTTCGATCTGAGCTGATTCGTTCCAGGCAGCCTTTCTATGACGAACGCTACGCACCATTCGAAGATGGGCACGCCTGCTTCGATCTGCTTAAGACCTGGAATTTTGGTTTTGTGCATCAAGTCCTTACGTATTCGCGCCGTGACAACAATTCCATAATCTCGAAAGTACGATCGTTCGGACTGGAGCTGTTCTTGCATTTCTCGCTGCTGGTGGCGCACGGACGGGACTATCTAAGCGACGAAGAATATCGCCATTGCATGAGGCAGGCGGAACGTGAATACTTTTCGTATCTCAGCAAGTGCGCTTGCGCTGTGCACCCCGAGAGCCGAGATTTCTGGCAGTTTCACCGAAACGGCCTGGCGTCCGTCAATCGCTCTCTTGACTGGAGGCTTTTGAGTAAACGGATTCCCCGTGCGCTAGTGGAGAAGATTTGGGATACTTTGTGGATGCGGTGGGACCAGATGGTCGACGGCCGCAGCAGCGCCGGGAAGGGATGAACATGCTGCGCAACCCCAATTCTTGTTTATTGCGTCCACGCCCCTATCCCGCGCAGCTGTCGCTGGTGATTCCCGTGTATAACGAGGAATCGGTTGTGCCGTTTCTGCGTGGCGCATTGGAGCAGTTTGTGGCCGAATTGGGATGTGAGTCGGAAATAGTTTTGGTCAATGACGGAAGCACGGATGCAACATTACAGCTGATTCTCGACTGGGCAGAGCGGGATACACGAGTGAAAGTGATAAATTTCTCGCGTAATTTTGGTCACCAGATGGCGTGCACCGCGGGCCTGGACTATGCAAGTGGCGATGCTATTGTTTTGCTGGACGCTGACCTGCAGGATCCCTTCAACGTAATTCATCGTATGCTCGAGCGTTACTGTGAGGGCTACGATGTGGTTTACGGTCAGCGGGAAACACGCCAGGGAGAGACTTGGTTCAAGCGGTTTACCGCGTGGTCGTTCTATCGGCTCATGCAAGCTTATGTCCACAAGGACTTACCTGTCGATACCGGGGATTTTCGACTGCTTTCACGTTCTTGCCTGGCTGCATTGCAGCAGATGCGCGAAACACATCGCTTTCTTCGTGGCATGGTCGCGTGGGTCGGCTTTCCCCAGATCGGAGTCAGATACCAACGATCGCCTAGAGTTGCAGGGTCGACGAAGTACACGTTGAGCAAAATGTTGAGGTTTGCATGGACGGCGGCAACATCGTTTTCCGTTCTGCCACTCAAAGCAAGCATGTTGATTGGAGTCATCGTGACGATGATGGGCCTGGCAGAAGGGATCCATGCTCTTCTGGCCAAGATCTGTCACTGGTATGTCGTGCCCGGATGGTCGTCACTGACCGTGCTGATTAGCATCATCGGCGGTACGACGCTAATGAGCATCGGAGTCCTCGGCGAATATATCGGAAAGCTGTACGAGCAGAGCAAGAACCGCCCCCTGTACGTTGTGTCACAAACCGTCAATGTCAGCCCAGGGAAGAGCACCAGAGAAGAGAGTCGTATTGAGGCGGTCAAGAACTGACTCACTCGCGTTACGCCCGACCAGAAAACCCGCGCGCATCCCTCGATGCTTCTGCTGGATTGGTCGGCTGGGTCGACCGTAGACCGATATACCCATAACACACATGAGTATTGGCCAGGGGGTTGCGAGCTGTTCGTATGCTGGCACTGAGGCAGTAAAGCAATATGCATGTTTCGTTGCGCTTCAGTTGTTCCGTCATGCTTATTCGTTGTTTATTTCACATTTTCTCCTGATCTGGCTCTTGTTTCTGCTTCTCATTGTTGCCTTTGGACTAAGACTAAGCGGTTGGCACGGTTCGTTATGGCCACGGTACGCCCCGAACCGCAACGTAGACGGAGGAGCGAATCGTCCTTGGCAATTCGACCTCAAGGATGGCATTTCGGTAGCCCTACTACTCGTTTTCCTGGCTGCCTACATCTTCCAGATTTTCTATAAAGAGACATTTGCCTACTACGACGACGACATGCTCACTGAGTTTTCCGTGCAAGGGAGGAATTTCCCTGCCCCCGTCTGGCCCGATACGGGACGGTTCTATCCGCTGGCAGACCAGGAATTCAACCTGCTCAGGTTCTTCACGAGATCCCCGGCGGGGTATCACTCGCTGGTTGTCGTTCAACTGGTTCTTCTCGTCGGTCTATTGTTTGTTGCCTTACGCGAGTTCAAAATCCGCTATCGCGTTCTGGTCCTAATTTCTGCGCTGGTGGCCCCAAGTTTTCTCATTTCGTTTTCCGGCTTCGTTTACCCCGAACGGAACGTCTTGTTCTGGTTGGCCATCCTGGTGTTGTGCCTGCTCGGGTATACCAGGAATAGAGCGCCCGGCTACTTTGTCGGGTGTTTGGTCGCAACTCATTGTGCTCTTTACTACAAAGAGCCCGTGGTGCTTTTTGTGGTGGCTTGCGCTGTGGCTCGAATCGTGATTGACCTTCGCACCAGGCCTGTCAGCACCAATCGGCACTGGCACGCGATAGCCAAAGACAATGCTTTGTCGCTCGGAATGTTAGCGGTGTCAGGTGTTTACCTAATGCTGTTTCTGGCAGCGATGATCCCTCACCATTCGTTTTCGTATGTTGCCCAGCACAGCCATGGTCTTGGTACCATGCTTGTCGCATACTTGCAGATTGACTGGCTCCCATTAATCTTATGTGTGGTTGTGGCTCTGCGAGTTGGATGGTCGATATGGTGCAACGGTCAGCTTGATCCGGTGTGGGATTCTCTCGGCGTTGGCGCCATCGCCTATTTCGTGAGCATTATAGGCCTCAGGCTGGGTAGTGGTTACTATTTGGCGCCCGTAGACTTCATCGCCCTGTTATATCTGGCGAGCATAGCTCTGGTGTGGCTATCGAAGCCAACCAGGGCTCGGACCCTGATGGTGGCGGTGACATTCGTCGTGATCCTGTTTCAGGGTGTTGTGTACTCGTCATTTCGAATCGTGGAAAGAAAGAACATCATAGCCACAAAAAGCCATCTGGCAGGATTTCTGCGAGGCTATCAGGCCACAACCAAAAGCGATACCGTGGAGTTGTTCTTCCCGTTCGCGGACAATTACCATTTGATGGGAATCTCATCCTACCTGCGATACGAAGGACTTCACTTGGTGGGACAGAGCCTAGACAGCCAGGGTTCCACACCTCGGTTTGTCATTGAGGGCCACAGAGAGTTCGTCGATGGCCGCTGTGTCGAATATCGAGACTACTCTTGTGTTCACGCGGAGAGGGCATCACCCGGCGCTTTAATCGTGGTGCTGCCCGATGACGACGCTTCGAAGAGGGAAGTGGAGCAGGTGAGCCAGGGCTCGACCCCGCTGTTGTCTGTAAACGCCTGCGAGATATGCAACCGGAAAGACTCCTGGTTCAGGCGGCTGCACGCGGTGTCGGCGGAGTTTGCGAATCGCGAACTACCAGAACATTGGCTGCAGCTCGATGTCTTCCAGGAACAAAGCGAGCGTGTTCAGAATTGAGTGGCGCTTCGGTTGGGTGGAACTGGCGAGGATACAAAATCGAATGGCAGGCGACAAAGATCAGCATTCTTTAGTGTCAGTCATAACACGGATGCTCTTCCGGCCTGAGGTTACGGTCGGGATACTCTTCGTCGCTCTGCTGCTTCACAAAGTCAAACTCATGCAGCCGGCCGCCAGCGGACGAATCTTGTTTGCCGTTGCCCAGCACGACGGTGCGATTGTCGCCCTATTGTTACTGCTCTATGCCGCTGGTTCCGCGCTCCCGAAGAAGTGGGGTAGCAAGGGAGGGCTAGCACGGGTTTTTACCATAACCCTCAGCAAACTATTTATCGTCGCATTCCTCGTGATGGTATTGGCCTATGCCGTCGATGTGGCGGCATACCAATTCTTTATTACTCGGTTGTACGCCCGGGATATCGTGACATTTTCATTGGAGCCACGCGGCGTGTTTTCGTTGGTACGCACCGGTTGGCATGTTATAGGTGCGCGTGCGCCATGGAAACTCGCCATCGACGCCGCCGTAGCCGTGCTCCTTCTGCGCTCCTGTTGGCTGCTATTGGCAGGGCCGGTGCGCTCACCGTTACACAGTGGTTATCTGGTGGGAACCGCGTTGGCGCTTGTGATGTTCTGGCGCGTGCCAGTGCCGGAGTACGTTTATTCCTTTGCCGACAGACCTCTGTTTGAGAATTTCATCGAGCGCAACCATAACTTCTACGTGCGCAACACTTTTAGCGACGCTTTCCGGGCTCAGATCTTGGCTGGCCCGCCGCCTGCCATGGATTGCGAGGCGGGGAGAGGCCGTCGGCTCGATGTGATTCTTCTGATCGTCGAGAGCTTGTCGGCATACCACTCCCACTTCTTTTCGGGAGTTGAGGACTGGACGCCGAATCTGGATGCGATTGCAAAGCGAGAGACAGCCCTCACCAACTTTCATGCCAACGGATGGACGACGGCCGGAGGATTGGTCTCCCTGCTGACGGGGACACTTCCGCTCGTTCCCGAGTTGCGCACCAGCAGGACTGCGGCCTTCACCCCGATTGGAGGAACGTCGCTAAAAAACTACTTCGATGTCCACGACGGCTTGCCGCGAGCACTCGCAGAGCAGGGGTACGTGACCGAGTTCGTCGCACCCGGCGATCTCACCTTCGTTGGGCAAGACAAATGGTTGCCTACCGTTGGCTTCCAGAAGATAGTTAGCGGAGATGATCCGCGCTTCGCGGCGCAAAAGCTGCGTGGCCCCTTCAATTCAGTGCCGGATCGCTTGCTCTACAGCGTGGCCCTTGATGAAGCGGCTCGAATGCCCGCGGACAAGCCGTATTTCATCGTAGTGCAGACTTTCTGGAGTCATCGTCCCTTCATGGATCCGAGCGATGACGGCAAACTAAACGGCGAGGAACGTGTATTCCGCGATACCGACACCCAAATCGGAGTGCTTTATGATCGGCTCGCGGCGGCTGGTTTCTTCGAGAATGGCTTGCTATTTATTACCGGAGACCACCGGGCCATGGGGCCGTTTCGCAAAGCGGAGTTCGAGCGTTTTGGGGCCTCTGCCGCCGCCCGCGTGCCAGGCGTGATCGCGACACATGCCCTGGACCTTCCGAGAGTACTCGCACAGGACTTTCAGCAGCGTGATTTTCCTGCTTCGATCGAGTCGCTGGTCAGCGACCGGTACTGCCTGGCGCCACTCCAGGGCTCTTTCCTGAGTAATCCGCCGAGAGCACCCCGTTGTGTCCTTCAAGCGCGCGGAGAGGACCGAGACCTTATCTTCGTCAAGTGCGGCACAGCGAAGGGTACTGTACGGGCCACTGGGGACGACACACAATTCGTGAGCGGTGCAGTGCCTGATGAGGCCTCCATAATCCAAACCATCAATCGGACCAGAGTGCGGCCAGCTAACTGAATGTTGCGATCAACCGGTTTCGGCGCTGATGAGGCCAAATACGGCTTCTCGTCCAGCGCGCTAATAAGTGAGAGCGGTCACAGTCGAGGACGGAGGTAAATGCTCGTTCGCAACCCAGGGCTGGTGGAGAATTCCGTAAGGGCGCTCTCCTTGCCAGGAGATGCGGTCCATAGACCGTGGAACACCGTCTTCACCACTCCGCCGCGCATACCGAAGCTGTGGGGCATGGGCCCGCTTTTTCTCGGACTGTTCCTGTTTGTGATGAACAGCCTGGCACCACTCGGCGCGCTCCTTCATCCGCGGCCGGGATATACCCCACTGTTAATGCCAAGAAACCAGGACAGCGCCCAGTATTTAACTTGGATTGAGGCCTTCAAGAATAGCTGGGCGATTCCAAACTACCACGCTCCCTGGAAAACCGAGGCTGCGTTACACGTCCCTCTGATGTGGGCGACCGCCAAAGTTGCGTCACTCACACAAGCGCCCTCTATTTACTCTTACCTCGGACTGGAAGCGATTTGCTATGTGTTGGCATTCTATGCATTGGCATTTCTGCTGAAGGTGTTCACGATTTCCCCTGAGGAGTCGGTTCTGGCGGTCGGTGTCATGATTTGTGCTGTACCGCTGAGATCATTAGCCCTGCTGCCCGCACTTCTGTTCAAAGGGAGTGCTTGGGCTTTGACCCATTGCGGCTATGGAGAGTTTCTTGGCGGGGGTGCCGCTGACGGATTCTTTCAAGGGGTTACTTCTTCAGCGACCGTTACGTTTGGCACTGCCACTGCTCTTTTGTCGTTAGCGCTCTGGGGGCGGTATTTCCGCTTTGGTAGGAGGACCGATCTCTGGATAGCAAGCCTCATTCTGGCGCTTTCCGGCTTCCTTCATCCATTCGAGTTCATCCCGATTACGATCGCCACCGCACTCGTACTTCTTTGGACTGGTCGCAACCTACAATCCGTTCTCGTCGATCTGTCGATTCTTTGTGTGCCGGCTCTTGCTGTCGTACTTTTCTATTTTGTGCCGACCCTCACACATTCGTGGCTGAAGATCGTGACCGATCTAAACCAATTTCATGGTGTGCGCATCACGCATCACGAAATCCTCGCATTTGGCTGGCCTTTGCTTTTCGGGGTCGTCCTTGCCTTCGTACCATCAAAGACAATTTCCCGGCAAGATTGCTTTCTAGCCTGCTATGTCGTGGTTGCGGCCATCGCCATTCACATGCCCTTTCTCCCCTGGCCTGGGCATTTCAAAGACGGATTGAATTATGGAGCCGGCATCCTGATAGTTCGCAAGCTGGACACCTTGCCCAGCCTAATGCGGTTGTGGCCGAACCGAAACATGTGGCGTTTGGGCTTTGTTATCTTGCTTGTCGCGGCAGCTCTAGTGCCACATATTTACTTTCGCTACATAACCTACAAGACTGGTACAACCGCGACCGAGGCATTCGGGCAAGACACTGCGTTCGCTGCGGTAGATGAGGGGCAGGCGGTAACTTGGCTACGTGCGCATAACGCAAGTGAGAACCTTATCCTCGCGCCGCTGGAGAATGCTCCCTGGATGGCAACCGTGCCCATGCACAGCTTCGCATCTCACTGGATATTCAGTTTAACGGACGATCAGCAGGCTGCCCTCTCACAGGCTTTCTTCCAGGGCAGTCTGTCAGACGGCGAGTCCGACTCATTGTTGAAGTCGTACGGAGTTCGCTACGTTCTGGCTCCAATGGGGAGTCCCGCGCTCCGCTATGTCCGGAACGCCGAGGTGCGGTGGACAGGGCAGCGACTGGCCCTCTACGAGATTCTCTCCGGTGACATGAAACCGCTTCCATCACTGAGACGAAAATTGCCCAGTGGCCACCTCCGGCCGACGTATATTTGGGAACAACCAGTGGGGTCCGAATCGCTTGGCAAATAGATCTCGCTTACGTAGCGCCGACCGGCAAGTGAAGCCAGAGCATGGCGAAGGGCTGCGCCCCGGCCCACGGATTGTGCCAACGCCGGTTGCGAACCTTGGCGCCGACGGCGTCTTTTACACCACGAAAACCGACCGTGAACCTCTAGCAGTCGCCTCCAGGGTCATAACCTGGCTGCTCCTGGTATTTGTACTTGGGTTTTCCTTGGTCCGCGCCAGGAGTCAGGCAATTGCCCACGATGAAGCGCTTACCTATGTTTCGTATATTCACGGCGGCTTTGGACAGACCCTGAAGTTTTCGCCGAATAACCACGTGTTGTTCACTTGGGCGGCCGCCATGATGACTCGACTTTTCGGCGTCACTGAATTTACTTTACGACTGCCGAGTCTGGCCGGCCTGATGATTTATCTGATCAGTTGTTATCTCCTGTGTCGGCGGCTCTTTGGCAGCGGTATTGTGCTAGTACTCACTTGTGCGCTTCTTGTAACCAACCCCCTATTGTTAGATTTCAGTGTTGCGGCTCGCGGGTATGGCCTCGGGCTGTCGCTCCTGATGCTGGCAGCGGTCATGTTTGCTGATCTGACGGGCCTCGATCGTGCCGGGTCACCTCCGGACCGGTGGGAGTTAAAGTGCGCGGTCGCATCCGTGTGTCTCGGTCTTGCGGTTGTGGCGAATTTCAGTTACCTACTTCCAGCTGCCAGTTTTGCTGTTGTTTTCACGGCAATCACTGTTGGCAAGCTGAGAACATCTGGTGGGTCATACGGAAGACGCCTCACGCGCATCGGTCGCTGGGTGGTTATACCTGGCTCGGTGGTTGGCGTGGTCATTCTGTGGCACTACCTCATTCAGGCTCGATCGTCTGCTTTCCAATTCGGCTATGGCAAACTAACCGTTTTTATGCGAGAGGCAATGGACTCGTCACTGCTATACAAATGGACGGACGAAACCTATGCCAATCTTGGTACCCACCCGCTGGTCGCCCACAGCTGGCAACACCTCGTCTCAACCTGGTTGTCGTTCGTTGTACTGCCCTTGCTGACGTTATCGATTGTGGTGGGATTCGTGGTCTCGCTAAGAAAATCGCCATTTGCGGACAGATCTAGTCACCGGACTTGGTGCCAATTATTCTGCGGTACCACGATTGGGTGTCTCTGTCTTCTTGTTTTCCTGCACCTTATATTCCTGGGGGACTATCCGGTGGTCAGGGGTTGTTTATACCTCATACCCCTGTATACGCTCAGCACGGCATTAGTGACGCGTCAGTTCGGCTCCAATGCGGCGCCTGTAGTCAGGTTGCTCGGCTTATTGGCTGCAATCGTGATAACGGCGGACTATGTAGGGTCACTGCAAATGTCGACGTTTCGCTACAACGTATACGATGCTCATTCCCGGGAAGCTTTCACGAGCGTAGTGAAGGATGCGCGGGAAAAAGGGTTGAAAGATGTCCAGATGGGCGGAACATGGTGGTACGAGCCTGAGCTGAACTTTTACCGGCTTCGCTATCAGGCGAATCAGATGCGGGCCTATCAAGTCTTGAATGTAGCGTCTCCGTTTGTCTCGCTTAATCTGCAGAAGGTTGCTGACTACGACTATCTGTGCTTGACAGCAGAAAACAAGCTTGATGTGGAAAATCAGGGCTGGCGAGTTGTCTTTCGTGATGACACAACCGGGATTACCATAGCTGCGATTGACAGATAATTACCCGACAGGCGCAGGGGATGAGCATTGTCCTCCAAGGCGGGAGCGAACGGGCCGAGGCTTTGCTGGAAGCCCACATTTGGTTGCTTTGGAGCTGCAATTGCGATCTGCGGATTGTTATGGCGACTTCACTACGCTTCCGACTTTTATCTCAACCCTGCTCGAAGGCACCTACTACATATTGGCTTACTACCTAAATTCTAACGTGGTCACGCTTGCCAGCCACATTGATGGTGCGCACGAGGGAGCGGGGCTGCGTTTTGCGGCCCGCACCTTCCGGTTCGTTGGTGATGCAGCGCTTCGGGAGTTCTTGTCCCAAGCACGCCACAGCTATAACTTAGAAGGGCCGGTCTGGGTTGCCACCGGCGGATACGATATTGAAGTGACAAATCCGGCGCCTAATTTTGAGCCATTCGAGAAAACAATCGCAATCTTCGAGAGCTCGGATCCGGCCGTCGCCATGTCGGATCTACCTCTGGGTACCTGAAACAAATGACCGATCTTCTATCGCAGTATTATCGGTGTCCCGAAGGTTCTATCCGGTTCGGGTCTAACGGACCCCTTTCTGCAGAAGGCGGTTTCTTTCGCTTTGGCGAAGGGGCAATCTGTTACGGGAATTATAGCGGCTGTCAACCAGCTCGATCCCCAGGCGGGATACTTCACGACGCTCTCCGCGACGTTGTGATCGAAGACGGGGCGATACAACTGCCATTTGATCCGTCGCAAGTGGTTGAGAACCTTCGTCGCGAAATATATGTCGGTGACTGGCGGCAGGGAAAGTCCGTCTCGGCTTTGGCCAAAATGTATTACTTCTTACGGCCGGCTCTTCCAGTTAGTGTACGTAGGCATCTACAAAAACTTCATCTGAGAGGCTGGGAGAAGTTGCCATTTCCCCGGTGGCCAGTCGATTGCTCAGTGGACAACCTGCATGAGCAGTTGTTGTTGTTGTCTCTCAGATCAAATGGCGTCAAGGGGATTCCTCTTATTTGGTTCTGGCCAGAGGGAAAATCGAGTTGCGCGATCATGACCCATGACGTCGAAACCCAAATGGGAAGGGACATCTGCCCCACCCTCATGGACATCGATGACTCATTTGGTATGAAAGCCTCGTTTCAGGTCATACCAGAAGAGCGTTACAGCGTAAGCCTCGAGTTTTTACGTTCCATTCGCGAGCGTGGTTTCGAGATCGTTGTCCATGATCTAAACCACGACGGCCATCTGTACAGGGATCGAAAGCAATTCCTGGAGCGCGCGGCCAAAATCAATTCCTACGGGAAAGAGTATAAAGCTGAAGGCTTTCGAGCCGCAGTACTGTATCGGAAGCAGTTATGGTACGACGCGCTTAAATTCTCCTACGACATGTCGGTTCCGAATGTGGGGCGCCTGGATCCTCAACGTGGTGGTTGTTGCACTGTCATGCCCTACTTCCTAGGCGATATTCTGGAATTGCCCGTTACCACGACGCAGGATTACACGCTGTTTAACATTCTCAATGATTATTCGATCGACCTCTGGAAGCGCCAGATTGAGCTCATCATGAGTAAGCATGGGTTGATGAACTTCATCGTCCATCCGGATTACGTTGTCAATCTACGAGAACGCAAGGTATATGAGGCCCTGCTCGGCCACCTGTCCCACTTAAGACAAGAAGAGGACGTCTGGATCACGACTCCGGGCGAAGTAAATCGTTGGTGGCGACAGCGGGCAGAAATGGAATTAGTTGAGGACGGTAAAGGCTGGCAGATCGAAGGTCCAGGCAAGGAGAGAGCTCGCGTCGCCTATGCGACTGAACAAGGAGGCCGGCTTGTTCTAAGTGTGGAAGAAGGGACAAATCTTCACTCCATGAGCCAGTCATCTTCATGAAAGGTGCCAGAGAGCTTTCCGGCAAACAGGCGCATCGCCAATTGAGCGGAACAGGCTGCAAGCTGCGGGCAGAGATCTGTAACCAAAGGAAGGGAAGAGGTTGATGGCAGAGGCGTTGTCAGATTGTAATGTCTCGATTATTGGAGCAGGGCCCTATGGACTTTCCGCGGCAGCATACCTGCGGGCCGCGGGCGTAGAGACACGGGTTTTTGGTGAACCGATGTCTTTCTGGGAAAACCAAATGCCGATCGGCATGTGCCTGCGATCGAATTGGGGAGCCTCCCACATTGCCGATCCTAAAGGAGAGCTGACTCTGGACGAATATTGTCGTCAGAACGGCAACCACGTCTCGAAGCCTATTCCACTCCAGCGCTTCGTCGATTACGGTCATTGGTTCCAGCGACGGTCGGTCCCAAACCTTGAGAAACGGCAGGTCGCGACCATTGATCTTGATCGCCGCGGATTCCGAGTTAGCCTAACGGACGGGGAACAATTTATCTCCCGGCGGGTGGTGGTGGCTGCTGGCATCAGTACCTTTGCCTCGCGCCCCGCTGCGTTCGAGGGAGTGCCTTCCACATTAGCTTCGCATTCGAGTCAGCAAAACGATCTCCGAAAGTTCAAGGGGCAGCGCGTTGTTGTGATTGGCGCCGGTCAGAGCGCTTTGGAATCGGCAGCTTTGTTTAAGGAAGCGGGTGTCGAGGCTGAAGTGATTGCGCGGCAGAAAGCTCTTAATTGGGTAGGGCTGCATCCCAAGCTTCATCATCTGGGAGTTATTTCCTGGTTGCTATATTCCGATCGCGACGTCGGCCCCGCCGGTCTCAGCCGTTTGGTAGCAATGCCGCACTTGTTCCGCGTTTTTCCGCGAGGGTTCCAGAACCGCGCCAGCTACCGCGCGATCCGGCCGGCCGGAGCGGGATGGCTGCAGGCGCGACTGGAGGGGGTACCCGTTACGTTGGGGCGCAAGGTGGTCTCCGCTACGGCCAGCGATAGCCAGCTACGTCTCACACTGGACGACGGCACTGACCGGTTAGTCGACCACGCGCTTCTCGCCACCGGTTTCCGGGTCGATGTGCGCCGGCACCAGTTTCTGTCTCCCGCGATTGTGCAACGACTGGAGACCTCAAGTGGATATCCGGTGCTCAAATCCGGCCTCGAATCTTCGATTCCAGGATTGCACTTCGTTGGAAAACCGGCGGCCTGGAGTTTCGGGCCACTCTTGGGTTTCGTTTCCGGAACTGAGTTTGCAGCGAATGAATTGGTTCGCTCCGTCACGGGCAGTAAGTGAACGACCAGCACGATGAGTAGTACGTTAAGCAAGCCCGTTTTAAAACCGATCACTTCGCTCCCTGCTAACCTCACCGTGGGAGCGGTGGTGGTGGGCGGGGACTATCAGGGTCTGGGGATCGTCCGCAGCCTCGGACGGCATGGTGTGCCGGTGTGCGTCGTGGACGACGAGCACTCGATCTCCCGCTACTCCCGATACGCCACGCGTAGTGTGAAACTTGCCGGTTTAAAGGACGAACGTAAGGCTGTGGATGGTTTGCTCGAACTGGGAGAGCGACTGAATTTGCAAGGATGGGTGCTCTATCCGACCCGCGAAGAGTTGGTGGCTGCCTTCTCACGTAACCGTTCGGAACTGAGCCGAGTTTTTCGTGTTCCCACTCCGGAGTGGGAGAGCGTGCGCTGGGCTTGGGACAAACGGAACACTTACCAGTTGGCTAAGGAACTCGGCATCCCCGTACCTGCAACCTACTATCCTCAGAGCGTAGCCGACCTCGCAGCTCTCGATGCTCTGACGCCGCCCTTTGCTATCAAGCCCGCCATCAAGGAGCACTTCATTTACGCCACCAAGGCCAAGGCGTGGCGAGCAGACAGTCATGCCGAACTGAGGAATCTGTTCCAGAAGGCCTCCGCATTGGTTGGTTCGGGAGAAGTAATGGTGCAAGAGTTGATTCCGGGCGGTGGTAGTCAGCAATACGCATACTGTGCATTCTTCCGGCAGGGGCAAGCGGTCGGTAGCCTAGTCGTGCGCCGCCGCCGCCAGCATCCCCTCCAATTCGGCAGGGCTAGCACCTACGTCGAGTCGGTGGACGTACCGATTCTCGAACAGCTTTCCGAACGGTTCCTGCGCGCCATCGACTACTACGGTCTGGTGGAGTTGGAGTACAAGCTGGATCCGCGCGACTCTCAATACAAGTTGCTCGACGTGAACGCCAGGACCTGGGGTTATCACAGCATAGGCCCACGCGCCGGGGTTGATTTCAGTTACATGCTCTACGCCGACCAGGTGGGCTTGCCAGTATCGCCCTGCAGAGGTGAATCGGGAATCGGTTGGGTGCGCATGATGACGGACCTTCCCGCGGCGTTCACAGCTATTCTGGCTGGAGATACCGGCGTATGGAGCTACCTTCGCTCTGTTAGCGCCTGCAATACGGAAGCGGTATTCAGCTTGGAGGACCCTCTGCCCGGGCTTGCCGAGATCCTGCTCATACCGTATCTGGCAATTGAACGAGGTTTCTGATGTTTACTGACTAGGGCCAAATTTGTTGGCGGAAGGACTTTACAGTGAGCTCTCTCCCCCAGAAACCAAACGACGCTTCAACCCCCAAACCGTCTCTCGCATGGTCGGCCGGAAACAGCAGTTATGAAGACGGCCGATATCTGGAGAAAAACCCTTCCTGGCACGTTGAAGAGTCGCCATTTAAGGTCAGACAAATCGTCCGCATGTTGAAGAAACGACGCCTGCAGCCGAAAACGGTGGGTGATGTTGGATGCGGTGTCGGCGCGGTGCTGAGTGAACTCCAAGCCTACCTGCCTGCCGATTGCACGTGCTGGGGCTATGACGTTTCGCCACAGGCCATCAGGCTGGCCAGCGCTCATGGCAACGACAGACTACACTTCTGCGTTCAGGACGTGCGTCGCGACCGGTGTGATACGTTCTTCGACCTGATCCTTGTGCTCGACGTGTTCGAGCACGTCGAAGATTACATGGGACTGGTGCGAGACATCCGCCCCATGGGTGACCTCAAGTTGTTTCACATTCCCTTGGATCTCTCCGTTCAGGCCGTGATCCGCCGGAACGGCCTGCTGCGGCGGCGAGACGACTTCGCACACCTCCACTACTTCACCAAAGAGACAGCGCTTCGCACCTTGACCGATGTGGGCTATCAACTGGTCGATTACTTCTTCACGCCTCGATGCATTGAACTGGGAGAGCGGCTGGTCCAAAAAATGGCACGAGGTCCTCGCAAACTGTGCTTTGGCCTGGCTCCGGATCTGACGGTTCGGATTCTCGGTGGTTACAGCCTACTGGCATTGGCCAGATAGTCCTTCAGACTCCCCTGCTTATTCTGGATTCGCATGTTGACAACCCTCTGCATTTCGAGAGACCTCTCAGTGAACCTCAGCGCTATTTCGCAAGGGCAACTCACCGTCCAATCGCCACTCCCCACTAGTTACATACTCCAGAATCGCAAAGTTCTTGGAGCGATTTGCGGGATTATTGTGTGCTGCATTTTAATAGCGGGCCTGTGGCCGTTTCGTGCTCCGGTAAACCGCGTGACCTGGCTCGCCGATGGGGATGGACTTCATTTCGGGCGTCAAGGAAGCATATTGAGCTCGGGTGAGTTCGGGGATCGCAGCTATATCGACGATCGAGGCGGCACGGTTGAGATTTGGTTGAGAGCCGACTCGCTCAACAGCAGTAGCGGAACGATTCTTGCTTTTTATACTACGGCGAAGCGGTTCGTACCGTTTTCTCTGCGCCAGTTTAAGAACAGTCTCGTGCTTCAACACGAAGTTGAGGACCAGCGAAGTCATTTGACCACCAAGTGGATGGGAGTAGGCCATGTGCTCCGCCAAAAGGAATTTGTTCTTGTAACGATTACTTCGGGAGCGCGAGGAACGACAGTGTACGCAGATGGGCTCGCGATCGAAGGTTCTTCGGGCTTCAGGTTGTCCCCCAACGATTTCTCAGGTCGGCTCCTGCTCGGTAACTCTGGTGTGGATGACGACAGCTGGGCAGGTGACGTGCGCGGGCTTGCGATCTACGGTCAAGGCCTGACCTCGGCACAGGTCTCGCGACATTTCGAGGACTGGACGAAGCATGGCCATCCAGAAGATATCGCGACGGAGGCCGCGTCCGCTCTCTACCTCTTTAATGAGCGTTCGGGCAGCGTGGTGCACAACCAGTCAGATGCTGCAAATGCTCTTCTGATCCCGAGTCACTACTTTCTTTTACATCACCGATTACTCAGAACTCCGTGGGAAGCGTACAGACGTCGCTGGAGCTATTGGAAAGACGCTGCTGTCAATGTTACAGGTTTTGTTCCCCTCGGTTTCTTTATATGCGCGTATTTCTCATTGGCAAAGAAGCAGGGAAGAGGGGTGGCAACCGCCATCATCATTGGCTTCTTGATTAGTCTTACTATCGAGTTGCTGCAATCTCTCTTGCCAACTCGGGACTCCGGAGCAACGGACCTCATCACCAACACGCTTGGAACCGGTCTTGGTGCAATTTGTTGCCAGTATGTTCTGGGATCCCGGGTTCGACATGTCCCGCTGGACGGCGCCAAGATCTAGCTCACGAACTACCACCGAACCCGAGTCGCCAACTCCGCCCGAACGGGCCGCCGAAATAGCGGCCCTCCCTCCAGTGTCAACAATTCCCAATGCTTGCCCGCTCATCGGTGCGAAGTTCTCTACCTAGGCGGGGAGTCGCTCCCCCGGGTGGTGTCCTAAGACTGCAGAAGTTGGACACCAGCTACCGGTGCGGTTTCCATTGACTATTCCACCTGAGAGAAGTACCATTTGCACTCCTGTCCCCCCAGGGGGCGCCAGCAGCGCCCATTCAGGTAGCCAGCGCCGTATCCGACAGACATAGACCCAGGAGGTCCCATGATCGCCCATTCTCAGCGGCTAAACGCAGGGCTGCGAGTTTTGTTGGTACTAATCGCAGTGGGAACGACGCCTTTGTTCGCCCAGATCTCATTCAACGATTTCAGTAATGTCAGCAGCCTGGCCCTGAACGGGTCGGCGACGCAGGCGGTAAACGTAAACGGCCTAAACGTGTTGCGCCTGACGCCCGACGGTAATGGTAATGGTGATGGCAACGTAGCAGGTAGTGCCTGGTTCCAGACTCAGCAGCAGTCGATCTCTGCCGGCTTCACCAGCGTCTTTCAATTCCAGATCATCCACGACCCCGCAAACGGCAGTGGACCAGCCGACGGCCTGGCATTTCTGATCCAGAATTCTAGCGGGGATGGACAAGGAACCGCGGCCCTAGGTGGGGACGGAGACGCGATCGGTTATGGCGCTTCAGGAACAGGTACTCCAATCTCAAACAGCTTGGCAGTGGAATTCGATACGTTTCAAAACTTTCCCTTTGACCCGAACGCCAATCACATTGCGATTCAAAGCTGCGGTACTGACCCAAACACTCAGGACCACCAGACCGTTTGCCCTGACGGCAACCCTTCGAACCTGGGCATCGTCGCTGATCTCGGGGGTATCACTCTCGCCGATGGGAATGTACACACGGCAGTGCTTCAGTATGATCCTGGGACGTTGAGCATTTATGTCGATAACTTAGGAACTCCCCTGCTGGTGATTAGCGTTAATCTTTCAACTCAACTCAGTTTGAACAATGGTAACGCCTGGGTGGGTTTTACAGGCGCGACGGGCGGATCGATCGAAAGCAACGACATCCTGAGTTGGACGTTCTCACCCGCCACCGTTCCGACCATGATTACGCAGAATCTGATTTCTTCTCCCCAGACGACGGACACCAATTACATTTACGGCAGTTACAATCACAAGCTTCAGTATCAGAACGCAAACAGCGGGGATACTGTGACGGTTACAGGAACGCCCACCAATCAGCAAACTTTCAGCAGCACTCGTCTCGCCGGTACTCCGTTTAGCAATGCGCAGTGCGTAATCTACGACGGAACCGGGGGTCTTTGCGAACTGTTTGAAGTGACTTGCAATCAATCTCAGGGCAATGATTGCAGCACCCTCAACTATGACCTGTTCAACAATTTCAACACCAGCCAGACCATAGTCGGCGCTTGCGTCTTGAAGGCCCCGATTGGTACCAACAACTGGCAAAACATCATCGAGAATTTCACTCAGACTCGCAACGATCCTGGAACACATTCGGGAAGCAAGGGATTTTCTGACTTTATCGTTGCGCAAAACTGCACCGCGCTGCCCTCGGTGACGATTACGTCTCCCGCCAACGGGTCCACCGTGATTCTAGGACAGAGCGTGCCCATTACCTTCTCCTGCGCGTCGGACCCAAACGCCCCCTTTGTGACCATCACCAGTTGCACCGGACTGCTCAACGGCAACTCGGTAACCAGCGGCTCCATGACGGTGTTCAACCAGGTAGGTCCTGGAACTCTGGTGGTGACGGCGACCGATAGTGTGCAGGACACCAATACCCAGACCTCGAACTTTACGGTCGGCCAAGTGGCCGGTTTCACGAGTGCGAACAATGCTACATTCCAGGTGGGAACGAATGGTTCATTCCTGGTGACCACCAACGGCTTTCCGCCGGCGGCAATCACCGAGTCCGGCGCCTTGCCGAACGGTGTGAACCTGGTGAGTCATGGGGACGGAACGGCTACTCTTGGAGGTATCCCGGCGGCCAACACCGGAGGCGTGTACAACATCACTTTGATGGCCAGCAACAGCGCCGGCAACGCGATGCAAGGCTTCACGCTGACGGTGCTCCAGACTCCCGCGATCACCAGTGCGAACAACACCACGTTCCAAGTGGGCGTTCCGGGCAGCTTCACCGTCACCACAACAGGGTTTCCGACACCGGGCTTGAGCGAGTCCGGAGCCCTGCCGGGTGGGGTCGGCTTCCACGATAACGGCAACGGTACGGGCACACTCAGCGGCACGCCGACTGCCGGTGGCATGTTCAATATCAGTTTCACGGCTGCCAGCATCGCCGGTTCGACGGGGCAGAACTTCACTCTGAATGTTTCAGGAGGAGTGCTGGTGAATTTTTCGCCCACCAGCATCAACTTCGGAAACGTTCGACGCGGCAACCAGGTCTCGCAATATCTGCTGGTGGAGAATGTGGGCACCGCCACTCTCCAGTTCGGAAACATCTATATTGTTCCGGGCAACGCGGATCGCGACGACTTTACATTCACCAGCTATTGCGGAAAGTCGCTCCCAGCCGGCCAGACTTGCAAGATCAAGGTCTACTTCAATCCTGATGACTCGGGCCTCCGTACCGCGACCCTGTATGTGACCGACAATGCTCCCGGCAGTCCACAACAGATTCCGCTGTCGGGGACTGTCGCGAAGCATTAGCTTAGTGAGTTTGGAGCAGCCGGGCCTCTCCAGGCCCGGCTTTTTTTATGGTTTGGAAGATGCGGCCCAGCGCCTGGTGTCGTTCAATATTGCAGAGAAGTCAGCCCTCGCCATGATCTTGTCGTTGCCGGCTTCCTTGCGAATCTCGTCCAGCAGACGCAGCGATTCGTGATAGTGATCCAAGGCCAGCGAATTACTTCCGCTAAGGCGTGACACCGTCGCCAGCAGATACTCCGCTCTCGCCTGCAGCGATCGCAACCCGAGTTTTTCACTGCGCGTTAGCGCCCGTTCGAGCTCCAGCCGCGCCGGGGGCAGGGCTTTGGTGTTGATGAGAGCTTCGCCAAGATCCAGCGAGCACTGTACTGCCTCGTATTTGAGTCCCTGACTTTCGGCCTGCTGCGCCAAATCCTTCAACGGTGATATAGCCGCTGCCGGGCGCCCCTGCTGTAGATCGTTCCGTGCCAGTGCAAGCTTGCCCAATAGAGTGTTCTCCGCGTCCTTGGCGCGAGTTGCCGACTGCGTCGACTGTTCATACAGCCCGCGCGCTGTCTTATAGTCTCCGCTATAAGATGCGGTGTCTCCCTGAAAACGCAGCAATTGGGACACCAGACTCTCATTCTTCAGTTCACGAGCCAGCGTCAGGCCTTCATCCAGACTTGCTTTCGCTTCATCTCCCCGACCCGCCTGTACCAGCGACTCTCCGTAGCCGCTTAGAATTTCGCTCATCCAGTAGCTGCGATCCTGCAGATCGCGAAACGTCTTCAACGCTTCCTGCCGCGCATTCAAGGCAGCGCCGTAGCGGCCCTGATAGGCAAATACACTGCCCATGTCATAGGAGGTGACGGCAGCGCCGCGTTTGTCGCCAGCGCTCCGCCGTAAATCGAGAGCCTTCAGATACTGCGACAAGGCCTCATCGTACTGACCCAGCTTGGTGTCGGTCACAGCCAGGTTGCGGATGGTTTCCGCGATGTCGTCCGGCACCTTCAGTTTTTCGCGTAGTTGCAGCGCCTGCTGGTAGTAGGTGAGCGCATCCTGATATTGCCCTTTTGAAAGGTACGATGTGCCGATGTTGTTGAGAATCATGCCCTGGCTGGATTCGTCCGCCAGATCGCGGTTACTTTGCAGAGCTTCCTTGTATAACTTGAGGGCCTCATCGGGCTGCGCGGCATCCTGGTAGAAGTTGGCCAGATCGTTCAGAGTGTCAGCCACTCCGCGTTTGTCCCCGATCTCACGCCGGATCTGCAATGCCTCTTTATAGCTGGCCAGCGCCGCCGCCGGCTGGCCCAGCATCACCTGCGCCTGCGCACTCTCATTCAGGCTGACCGCTATGCCGCGTTTGTCGCCAATCTGCCGTTTGATGGCCATCGACTCTTGATAGTTGCGCAACGCTTCCTGGGGTTTGTCGGTTAACCGGTAGGCCACGCCGATGGCCTGCAAGATGGCCGCCTTTTCTTCCTGGTTGTCGAGCTGAATGGCGAGGGTCAGCGCACGGTTTAGGAAGTCCAGACCATTTTGGGGATTGCCACTCTTGATCTCCACCCGGCCGCTGGCCAAAAGCGCGTCCACGTACTTTGGATCTTGCTCCAGCACCTTGGCCAAATGCGCCCGGGCATTGTCGAAGTCGTTGGCATCCTCGTAGAGCGAAGCCAGCGTAAATTGAACGTCTGGATCCTCCGGCGATACTTTGACGATGTTCTGATAGGCCGCGATGGCTTTCTGCGTGTCGTTCTGAATGCGGGCGTTGCTGGCTTCGATCAGATACTTCTCTGACGTCGGCAAAGGCGCACTGAGTTCCACGGCGCGGCGCGAATAGCGTTCGGCTTCATTGTCGTATCCCAGGCTGGCGTAGGTTTGCGCCAGATGCGAAAATGCCAGCGCAAATTCCGAATCTTCCTGAGTGGCCGAGTCAAACTTCTTTTGCGCCTCGAGATTGTTCCCTTGGCGCACCAGTTCAATCCCCTGGTTGTAATCCCGCAG
>Ga0206987_1009_pt1 | contig 57355 bp, 50 predicted proteins | sample Alteio_BWMinCont_11_FD_153281 | JGI IMG/M metagenome (GOLD analysis project Ga0206987, IMG submission 153281) | Enriched cells from forest soil in Barre Woods Harvard Forest LTER site, Petersham, Massachusetts, United States -... | ecosystem: Environmental > Terrestrial > Soil > Temperate forest >... | reverse complement strand
CGACGCGGGTTTGGTGGCGAATCCCGGATGTTATGCAACTTCCGTGATCCTGGCTTTGGCACCGTTGTTGAAAAGCGGCATCGTTGACCGGCAACGCGGAATCATCTCGGATTCCAAATCGGGTGTGTCAGGCGCGGGCAAGGAGCCAAATGCCCGCACTCATTTTGTTTCGGTTGCCGACAATCTTTCCGCCTACTCGGTGTTTGGACATCGCCACGTGGGGGAGATTGTTGAGCAGTTGAAGTTGAACGTCGATGAGTTGACGTTCACCCCGCATTTGTTGCCCATTCCGCGGGGAATCCTCTCGACGGTTTACGTCTACCTGAATCGCCGGATGACCGCCGCCGAGGTTGAGACCTGCTTCCGCGACTTCTATGCGGGCAAACCGTGGGTGAGGGTTTTTGCCAACCCACAGCTTCCGCAAATCCAGTTTTCCCTACACACCAATTACTGCGACCTCGGTTTATGCCTGGCCGACGATGGCCGGCGCCTGGTGCTGGTCTCATGTGTGGACAACCTGCTGAAAGGTGCCGCCGGGCAAGCGGTGCAGAACATGAACCTAATGTATGGATGGAGAGAAGAAGAGGGCCTCCAGTGAAGATCGTGGTCAAGATCGGCGGAGCCGCGCTCGAGGACAAGGCGACCTTGCGCAAATGCGCGCAAGGGATTGTGGACTTGGCCGGGGACGGTCATCGGGTTGCCGTGGTACATGGCGGTGGCAGCGCGCTTACCCGCACGCTAAAACTTCTCGACAAGCAGAGTGAATTCATGAACGGGTTGCGAGTCACGGATGCGGAGACCCGCGACGTCGCTCTGATGGTCCTCGCCGGAATCGTGAACAAGAGCCTGGTGGCGGCGATCGTGGCTGCTGGATTACCGGCAGTCGGTTTTTGCGGTGGGGATGGTGCAGCTTTCCGCGCCCGGAAGAAGCAGACTCCGGGTTGCGATCTCGGCTTCGTTGGTGAGATTTGTTCGGCGGACCCGCGCTGGCTGGAAGCGATCTGGAACCAAGGCGGCATTCCGGTCCTGGCTTCGCTGGCCCTTGGTATCGACGGCGAGTACTACAACATCAATGCCGATCAGATGGCCGCTGCCTGCGCCACCGCTTGCCATGCGGACTCACTGATTTTCCTGACCGATGTGCCGGGAGTAAAAGATGCCGCCGGTGCGGTGATTCCCTGGCTCACTACCAAGCAAGTCGGAACGCTCGTTGCCGATGCGGTAGTCGCCGGCGGAATGCTCCCCAAGCTCGAAGCTTGCAGCCAAGCCTTAAACAAAGGCGTGGGGAGAGTGCGAATTCTTCCAGCAGCGCAAGCCGAAGTGCTGTCTCAGTTCTACTTTACAAAGCTGCACTGCGGAACGGAGGTCACCTGCGCATGAGTCTGGCCTCTGTCATTCGCTCCGAACAGAAACTGCTGCTGCCAACCTATGATCGTCACAAGATTTTGTTTGAACGTGGACGCGGCGTTTATCTCTGGGATTCTCGCGGTCGCCGCTATCTCGATTTTCTCAGCGGAATCGGAGTGAACGCACTCGGCCACGGACATCCAGTGATCCAAGCCGCTTTGAAGCGCCAAGCCGGACGCCTGATTCACACCTCCAATCTGTTCTTCCACGAATATCAGGCGGAGCTTGCGGCGCTGCTGACGCGGATCTCGGGACTCGATCGCGCCTTCTTTTGCAACAGCGGAACCGAAGCCTGGGAGGGAGCGCTCAAACTCGCTCGTTCTTACGCACGGGTGCAGAACAGCAACGGCCACAAGCCGAAGTGGCGCATTCTTGCGCTCGACAACTCATTTCATGGACGCACCTTCGGCTCCCTGGCCACCACAGGTCAGGCCAAATACCGCGATCCCTTTGCGCCCCTTCTGCCTGGGGTCAGCTTCGTTAAGTTCAATGACACCGAGGACCTGCAACGGCATTTCGACGGCAGCGTTTGCGCCATCTGTTTAGAGACGATTCAGGGTGAGGGAGGAATTCGTCCCCTGAGTCCCGAGTTCCTGCAACTCGCGCGCAAGCTCACCAATAGCACAAACGCGCTGCTGATTCTGGATGAAATCCAATGTGGTCTAGGCCGCACCGGCCGATATTTCGCATATCAACACTACGGAATTCAGCCCGACGTTGTGACCGTGGCGAAGCCACTGGCCGCCGGGTTGCCGCTGGGTGCGATCCTCACCACCAACCGTGTAGCCACCGCCATGCATCCCGGCATGCACGGTACTACCTTCGGAGGCGGCCCGCTGGCTTGTGCCGTGGCAATTCAATTTCTCCGTCTGATGGAAAAGCTCATGCCTCACGTTCGCGCAACCGGCGCATATTTCAGCGCTCAACTCGAAGACTTAAAGGCCAGGCATAGTTGCATCCGCGAGATTCGTGGATTGGGTCTCATGTTGGGCATTGAACTGGACTCCGCCGATTTCGCAAAGCAGGTCGTAAATCAACTCATGCAGCACGGCGTCCTGATCAATCGGACCAATGAAACCGTTCTGCGATTTCTGCCGCCGTACATTATCGAGAAAAAGCACATCGACCAGGTGATCCGGGAATTGGCTGCAGCTCTCTCTGCCGCCAGCCCAATTCCGACCCCTCGTCAATCTCACAAGTCCACTGCAAGGAGTCAACGTTGAACAGTCAGGTAATGAACGCAAAGCCAGCCGCAACACCACGGCTACCCAAAGCATTCTGGTGTCCCGACTTCGTCTCGACCCGTGACTTCGGCCCAGCCGGGGTCGAAGCCGTTCTGCATCTTGCTGGAATCATGAAATCGCGCCCTGCGGATTTTCGCAAAGCGCTTGCCGGCAAGCAGGTCGTGATGTTCTTTGAAAAACCATCACTGCGAACCCGCTTAACCTTCGAAACCGGAATGGGGAGCATGGGCGGCAACGCATATTTCGTCGATCAGACTCATAACCGCCTCGATGCACGCGAGAAATTGAGTGATATCGCTCACAATCTTGAGCGCTGGGTCGATGGAATCATCCTGCGCACGTTCGCCCAGGAAACGATTGCGGGCATGGCCGAGCACGCGTCGGTGCCTGTGATCAATGCGCTGAGCGACCTGGAGCATCCCTGCCAGGCCTTGGCCGACTACTTCACGCTGCAGAATCACTTCGGCGATCTCAGGCGTTTGTGTCTCGCGTACGTTGGGGACGGCAACAACGTCGCCCACTCGCTGCTGCTCACCGCGGCCTGCCTGGGATCGAACATCCGTATCGCGACGCCGAACAATTATGCGCCAAATACGGAAATTGTCCGTGATGCTCGAATGATTGCAAAGCAGACCGGCGCTGTGATCACGCTTCTTTCCGATCCCCATGAAGCCGTCGCGGGAGTCGATGCCGTCTATACCGATGCGTGGGCGAGTATGGGCCAGGAGCACGAAGCCGAAAAGCGAGCGGAGATTTTCCCGCCTTATCAGTTGAACCAGGCTTTGGCCGCTGCTGCCGCGCCTCATGCTGTGTTCATGCACTGTCTGCCGGCCCGCCGCGGTGAGGAGATCACCGACGAAGTAATCGACTCGGAGCGGTCGGTGGTTTTCGATCAGGCGGAGAATCGCCTGCACGTTCAGAAAGCAATTCTATATTTGCTGCTCGGCAGCGGAGACCACAGTCTGCCGGCAAGGAGCGCCCATGCGTGAGAAAGTTGTGCTGGCATATTCCGGCGGTCTGGATACCTCAATCATCATTCCGTGGTTGAAGGAAAACTATGATTACGACGTGATTGCCATGGTCGGCGACGTCGGCCAGGGGGATGACATCGAAGCAGTCGTGAAAAAGGCCTACGCTACCGGCGCAAGTAATGTGCTGGTGGAAGATCTGCGTGAGGAGTTTCTTACTGGATACGTATTTCCTGCCTTGAAAGCTGGCGCTGTGTATGAGCACAAGTATCTATTGGGTACTTCACTGGCACGCCCGGTCATCGCCAAGCACCAGGTTGAGGTTGCTCTGCGCGAAGGCGCAACCGCCGTTGCCCACGGCTGCACCGGCAAGGGCAATGACCAGGTGCGCTTTGAAATGGCCTACCAGGCACTCGCTCCCGAGCTGAAAGTGATTGCACCATGGCGCGAATGGTCACTGAAATCGCGCGAGGACTGCCTCGACTACGCCGAGCAGCACGGAATCCCGGTTGAGGCCAGCCGGCAGAAGATTCATAGTCGTGATCGCAATCTGTGGCATGTCAGCCACGAAGGCGGCGAACTGGAGGACGCGGCCAATGCACCATTGCCCAGCACCTGGCAGTGGACTCGCTCTCCGCAGCAGGCGCCAGATCAGGAAGAGCCGGTGAAGATCGGTTTCGCGCAGGGAATTCCGGTTTCAGTCAACGACGGGGCGCTCGATCCAGTTTCACTAGTCGAGATGCTCAACGAGATCGGGGCGCGCAACGCAATCGGCCGCGTCGATCTGGTCGAGAACCGCTTCGTAGGAATCAAATCTCGCGGATGTTACGAAACCCCTGGAGGCACCTTGCTGATCTCTGCCCACCGCGAGCTAGAGGCTCTCTGCCTGGAGCGTGACGTGGTGCACTTCAAGCAACACATCGGCCTCAAGTATGCGGAACTCGCCTACTTCGGCCTGTGGTTTACGCCGTTGCGCGAGGCTCTCGACGCTTTTGTCGAAACCACGCAGCGCGATATGACGGGGACAGTGACGCTCTCCTTATATAAGGGCAACGTATCGGTGGTGAGCCGGCATTCGGATTTCTCGCTCTATCGCACCGATCTGTCTTCGTTCACCATGGGCGACAGCTACGATCAGAAAGATGCGGCGGGGTTCATCCGCATCCTGGGGCTCCCAGCCCGCTCGCGAGCCCGCTCGCGCGTGGAGGTGGCGAAATGAAAATGTGGTCGGGGCGCTTTCGGCAAGCGTTGGATCCTGTATTTGAGCGATGGCAAAGATCTTTTGACTTCGACAAGCGTCTCTTGAAATACGAACTCGCCGCCAGTGGCGCTCATGCGCAGGCGTTGAAGGACGCTGGGGTCTTGACCTCGAGCGAACTCATCGCCATTCTCCAAGGCTTGGAAAAGATTGGCGAGTTGGCGGCGTCTCCGGAGTTTCTTCAAGACAGCGAAGCCGAAGACGTTCACCACTTCGTGGAGAAGCAGTTAGTCGCGCTGATCGGCGATCCGGGGTACAAGCTGCATAGCGGACGCAGCCGCAACGAACAGATTGCCACGGACCTGCGCCTGTATGTTCGAGCGGCAATCGACCAGCAGAGAGCAGATTTAACGGAGTTAGCGAGCGCTCTTCTCGAAAAAGCCGAGCAGGCCGGAGGCGCGGGTATACCTGCCTACACGCATCTGCAACGGGCAGAACCCGTGCTGGTCTCGCATTGGCTGCTGGCGTATGTCGAGATGTTCTTACGCGATGCGGATCGGCTAACCGATTGCCGCAAGCGGGTGAATGTTTGTCCGTTGGGATCGGGCGCGGTAGCAGGCGCAACCCTGCCTCTCGATCGACGCGCCCTGGCTGTCGGCCTCGAATTTGACGCTCCCACCGCCAACAGCATCGACGCCACCAGCGATCGCGACTTTGTTCTGGAGTTCTTGAACACCCTTTCGCTGCTTGCCCTGCACCTGAGCCGCTGGGCGGAGGAGATGATCCTGTTTTCCACGCAGGAGTTCGGATTTATTCACTTGCCCGAAGCGTACTCCACAGGTAGCAGTGCCATGCCGCAGAAGAAAAACCCAGACTTGCTCGAACTGACACGCGGCAAGGCGGCGCGAGTGATCGGAAACGCGACAGCGCTCATGATCACAGTCAAGGGATTGCCTCTTGCCTACAACAAGGACCTGCAAGAAACGCAGGAACCTCTGTTCGATTCTGCTGAAACGTTGTTGGCTTTAGTCCCCCTGGCGACGGGGTTCATGAAGGCGGTGGAGTTCGATCACGAACGCATGCAGCAGGCGGCGCAGTCCGGTTTTATGAACGCCTGGGCAGCAGCCACCTATTTGGTGCAACGCGGAGTACCTTCGCGCCTGGCGCACGAGCAGGTTGGAAGACTCGTCCAGAAGTGCATGGAAAGCGCTTGCGAGCTGCAAGATTTGCCGCTCGACGAATTGCGTTCCGTGAATCCTCTCTTCGATCAGGATGTGTACACCTGCCTGACTTTGGAATCCGTACTGGCAATTCATGATGTGCCCGGTGGCACAGCCCCGGCGCGGGTACGCCAGGCAATCGCCGAAGCGAAACGGAAGATTGAGACCATTTCCGAGGAAGTTCATGCGCACCCGTAAGGCTATCCTGCCGGATGCCCAGCAGATTCACGATCTGATCGCGGCCTATTCTGCCGACGGCACGCTTCTGCCACGAACGCTGGCTGAGATCTGTGAAAACGTCAGGGATTTCGTGGTGTTGGAAGAAGTATTGGAACACACTGCCCAAATTGTCGGGTGCGGCGCGCTCCATCTCTACGGACCGCACCTCGCCGAAATTCGCTCCATCACAGTTGCATCCTCCTGCCAGCGACAAGGTGGAGGAGGTCGCTTGGTTAAGGCTTTGATGGCGGAAGCCAGGAAGCACGGGGTCAGTTGCATTTGTTTATTCACTCGAACGCCGGAATTTTTCGCCAGCCTTGGTTTTGAAATGGCGCAACGCGAGGACTTGCCGGATAAGATCCACAAAGATTGCTGGGTATGTCCACGGTTCCATCATTGTGACGAAGTCGCCATGGTGCGCGGAGAACTACCGAAGTTCGCGATCCTGCCTGAACCGGCGAATTGGCTGGTGAAGCTCCAGGTATGAGCACGCCGGCGCAACCTCAAAACCCAGGCCAATTACCCAAGGGCTTCAGTTTTTCCGCTCTCGCCGCCGGAATCAAAGCCAGCGGTCGTCTGGATCTCGCGCTAGTCGAGGCCGCGCCCGGCACAACTGCCGCAGCCTTGTTCACCAAGAACCTCGTCGTTGCTGCTGCAGTAGAAGTGGGCCGGGCGCATATGTCCAAGGCCAAAGGCCGTATACGAGCAGTTATCGTCAACTCTGGGAATGCGAACTGCGCTACTGGGAAAGCAGGCCTGAAGGCGTGCCACCAGGTCTGCCAAAGAGTCGCAGGCATGCTGAATGTTCACCCAGAAGAAGTCTTCCCATCGTCCACCGGAATCATCGGTGTTCCGCTACCAGCTGAAAAGATTGTTGTGAAACTGTCTGAGCTGGTTGCGACCCGTGAGCCGACGCCGGCCGCTCTCGATCGGTTCACCAAAGCCATCATGACAACCGATTTGCGGCAGAAGCAGGCATCGGCGCGGTTCCACGCGGGGCGCTCGGAGATCAACCTCATTGGGGTTGCCAAAGGCTCCGGCATGATTCACCCACAGCTCGCAACCATGCTGGGTTACCTGTTCACCGACGTTGCCGCCACCCCTGCCGAGCTAAAGTCTCTCCTGCGCGAGGCCTGTGACCAGAGTTTCAACTGCATTTCGGTTGATGGAGACACATCCACGAACGACACCGTTTTACTTCTAGCGTCAGGACAGAGCGGAATTCGGCTGAGAGACACTGGAGTCCGGAAGAAGTTTGCCAAAGCATTGTCCGAAGTCTGCCAATCTCTGGCGGAACAGATCGTCTCCGACGGTGAAGGTGTGCAGCACGTCATTCATCTCTTCGTCGAACAGGCGAAGACTCGGCAGGAGGCTCTACAGGTGGCGAGAGCGATCGCTCACTCCTTCCTGGTAAAGACAGCCTGGGCAGGCGCCGATCCCAACTGGGGACGCATCCTGGCCGCCGTCGGGCGGAGCGGAGTGGCGCTCGATCCGAAACGGGTGAATATTTACATCGGCAAGCAAATGGTTTGCAAAGCCGGTGTGGGTAACAGATTTGACGAGGCCAGGGCCCATCAGGATCTCGCCCAGCCGAACTGTGATATTCGAGTGCAACTCGGTCGGGGGCACAGCAGCGTCGCTTTCATCACTTCCGACCTGACTGCGGAGTACGTCCGAATCAACGCTGATTACTCAACCTAGCTGCCGAACCGCAGAGTCACGGCCCCGTCTAGCTGAAGCGGTTTTGCCCGCCCAAACCGCCTTTAGCTGCGCATCAACTACGAACTCTTCACCGCAAATTTCCGCGGCAGAACATTCTGATTCAACCGGAAGCAGTTATTGGGATCATAATGTGACTTCACTGCGACCATCCGATCCCATCGCTCGTGATAAGCCTCGGGCACGCGGTCCTGCTCATCGCCACTCATAAAATTTACGTAGACTCCCGGCTTCATTGCCGGCCGAAGTTTATTGAAGAGTTCGCGAATCCACGTAATATTGCCAACATCAGCGGACGCTTCCGACCAGTTCGCCAGCAGATTCATGATGAACGGAGCACTGCGGTCGCCGAAGGCGGTCTCGTTCGCGTCGACCCGGCCGGCGGCGCCGCCCAGATAGGCAAGTTCAATCTGGGTTTCCGACGAAGGAATCGTGGCAACAGCCTCCACCATGCAATTGATCGTGCGGTCGTCGAGAAAAGGGAAATAACCCGACTTGGTGTAGTAGCGCCGGCCATGCGGAAAAGCAGAGTCCGCCATGGTTTGTAAATCCAGGAACGAGACAGTCTTGCGGCTTACAGAATCCGGCTTGCACATGGAAAGCGCGCGCTCCAAATATGGATGCCCGGCCTCCGGGTCTCCAGTCCAAACCAAAGAACTGCTGGCCACCGGCCGCCCACGTAGCGCAACGGGTACGTTCTTTGTATTAGCGGCGAGGCGCAGATCAACGTTCCACTTCAAGTCGATTGGCGCCTCGGCCATGAAGTCTCTCCAGCATTCAAGCAGCGGGCGAATATTCGGCTCGGGAGTTAGTCCTTCAGCCAGCACCACAGCGCTAAGCGGATGCAGCTTCACTTCAAATTCCGTCACTACTCCGAAGTTCCCGCCACCTCCACGCAAAGCCCAAAATAAATCCGCATTCTCCTTTGAGTTGGCGTGCACCACAGAACCATCCGCCGCTACCAGGGTGAACCCCTCGACGTTGTCGCAGGATAGTCCGAATCGCCGGGTGAGCCATCCCGTCCCTCCGCCCAACACCAGTCCAGAAGCGCCGGTATGAGAAACGACACCGGAGGGAAACACCAGGCCCGCCTTTTGTGTTGCGGTATCAATCGATCCCAACAGGCAGCCCCCTGCAAACCGAGCCCGGCGTGCGTCGGGATCGACCGCGACCTGGCGCATTCGCGATAGATCAATCACCAGACCACCATCGCAGGTGCTGAAGCCGGCAAGGCTATGCCCTCCACAACGGACGGCGGTAAGAATTCCAGTCCCGGAGCCTGCGCGGACAGCGTTTTGCACATCACCTACATCTGCGCAGCGCGCTATCAGACCCGGCTTGCGAGCCACCATGCCATTCCAAATGACACGCGCGTCCTCGTAGCCGGCGTCACCGGGACGCAGCAAATCACCTTTGAATTGCCTGTGGAGCGAAGAGTAGACCTCTTCGCAGGCTTGGACCATTTCTTCTCCTCGCACGATCCTCGTATATCACAGACTGTTATTGCCCAACCGCCGCCGGCTTTGCAGGTACAAGAGCGAGATCATGCCCAGGAAAACAGAAAATGCCGGAACCGACCATTGCAACCCGTCAACGAAGAAGGTTGTCGCCGAGATCGCAAGCAGCAACAGAATACCGACTACAGTAAAAAAGGGATGCGCCCGCAGCCGCATGGGCAAATTCAATAGCCGTTCGCTCGAGATTGCATTTCGAAAATGAAGATGCGTGTTGAGAATCACCAGCCACACGAAAAGCATTCCAGCCACCGCAGTCCCATAAAGCATCAGGAAAGCGTTCTTGGGCGCAAAGATGGCCAGCAGAATGGCCGCGATGATTCCTGCCGTTGAAGCCAGCAGCGCACGATGCGGCACCCCATTGCGGCTCACCTTGCCCATCCATTCGGGGCCATAACCTTCGCGTCCCAGCGAAAAGAGCATACGGGTTGAAAGATAAAGATTGGTGTTCACGCTCGACAGTGCGGCCGTGAGCACAACGAAGTTCATGATGCCGGCAGCGAACGGTATGTGGGCTGAGGCAAACGCCATCACAAAAGGACTGCCGGAAAGCCCCGACGAACTGCTGGCCTGGTTCCAGGGAACCATCGTCACCATGACCGCAATAGCCAGCACGTAGAACAAAATGAGTCGCCACACAATGCTCCGCATGGCGTGCGGAATGGTGACTTCCGGATTCTGTGCCTCTCCCGCCGTGACCGCGATAATTTCCACTCCCATATAGCTGGTGACAGTGATGGTTAGCGAAAGCCACACACCTTTCCATCCCGCCGGCAGAAATCCTCCGTGCTGAGTTAGATTGGCCAAGCCAATCGCGCTGCGGGGACCAACGCCACAAATCAAACCTAGTCCGACAATGATGAAAGCAACGATGGCAGCCACTTTGATCATTGCGAACCAATACTCAAACTCGCCCAGCCGGTTCACCTGCATGGAATTGAGTGCCACCAGAGCCGCTGAGACCACGACCACCCAAATCCACTGCGGAACATTCGGCAGCCAAAAAGAAATATAGATGCCGGCGGCCGTGACTTCAGCTCCGATGGCAATGATCTGGGCGACTCCATAAGTGGCTCGAACCGAGAAACCTGCCCAAGGATTGAGGTACTTCTCCGCGTAGACTCCGAATGCGCCAGCGACGGGATGGACGACCGCCATCTCCGCCAGCACATAAGACATGATCAGAGCGATGCCTGCTCCCAGAAGATACGAAAGAATGACGGCAGGCCCAGCCAGACGAATGGTGACGCTGCTCCCCAAAAACAAACCCACCCCGATGGCGCCGCCTATAGCCATCATGGTGAGCTGCCGTTGGCTCAAGCGGCGCTGGAGACCTTCCACTTCCGGCATCGGGCGCCTATCGTCGACAGGCGTTCCAGGCGTTGAACTTTTTTGATCGGTCATGGCGTCAACACAGGCAGTGAATCAGGCGCTTCTCATTTCAGCCAACACGCCTCCAAACCGCCGCACTTCTTCGACTGTGTTGTAGTGCACAAGCGACGCGCGGACAGCGCCACTCTCTTTAGTAAGTCCCAATCGCTTCATCAGCCGCGGTGAATACATGTGGCCATCGCGCACCCCGATATTTCTTTTTGAGAGTTCTTCACTGACTTTCGCCGGTGCAATACCAGGCAGATTGAAACACAACGTAGGCGTTCTTTGCGAAATATCATTCTTCGCGGTAATGCCATAAACCGTTGCCTTCGCATTCGCCAGCGCCTCCAGCATCGCGCACGAGAGTTGCATCTCGTATTCCCGGATGGCCTCTGTAGCCGCTACCAGCGCCGCACGCCGCGAGCTTGTAGCAGGATTGATTTGTCGTCCAAGGTCTTCCAGGTAACGCACGGCGGCATCCATGCCGGCCACGTTTTCGTAAACATATGTGCCAATCTCAAGCTTGGCGGGTGTGGTGTCCGGTATAAAGTCTTCCCGGAAGGTGGGCAGGGCGTTGAGTATTTCGAGGCGGCCCCAAAGAAATCCCATGTGGGGAGAAAACATTTTATAGCCTGAGCAAACCAGGTAGTCGCAGCCAAACGCCTGAACGTCGATGGTCCCGTGCGGGCCGTAGTGCACGGCATCAACAAATACCTCAGCACCCGCAGCATGAGCTCGGTTGGAGACTTCCGCTACATTAAGAATGGATCCGATTGCATTCGAGGCCAGTGTGCAGGCCACGATCCGGGTTCGCGAGGAGAGGAGCTTGTCGAGATCCTCAGGGTGAAGCCGGCCATCGTCCCTAAAATGCCACCACACAATCTTCGCGCCTTCGCGCTCCAGAGCAAGCCAGACGGCAATGTTGGCTTCGTGATCAAGATCGGTCACGATGATTTCACGACGCTCCTTCAAAGATTGACCGATGGCGATGCTGACCAGCCGCATGAAAGAGGTCGCGTTCATGCCAAACGAAATTTCGTCGGGATGCCGGGCATTGACCAGCAGGGCGACGCTTTCGCGGGCTTGCGCGATGGCTTCGTCCACCTCCTGCGACTGCTTGTATCGTCCACCTCTTTGCACATTGCGATGAAGCAGATGGTTGGCTACGGCGTTTAGTACGATCTTGGGCGACTGCGCCCCCGCCGCATTATCAAAGAACACGAACTCATCCTGTAAAGCGGGAAATGCTGCACGAACCTCATTTATGGGGAACTCGGCCATGGTCGAAATGATATACCTTCAGGTTTCAGGATCGGGGATCGACGCTCATAGGCGACTGCTGCGATCCAGTACTCCGCGGCGCGCCCAGGCCCCACTGAGTGGCAATTGCATCCTACAATGGCGTTAGGGACGGCACGTGAAAACTGGCAACAACAGAATTCCGATCGCAAGCAATAGGTCCGGCAGTCGCCGTGGCCTCTCAGAAGCTTCTATATGGGGAGCCATCCGTTAACATGGAAATCTCCCCCTCTTTGGCTATCCGTACCCAGAGCGTCTGCCGTCACTACCAGATGGGAGAGGCGCTGGTACGCGCAGTGGACGGGATCTCCATCGACATTCGCGCCGGAGAATTTGTGGCTCTGCTGGGAGCCTCGGGATCCGGTAAGTCGTCATTGCTAAACCTTATCGCCGGGCTTGACCGCCCTACCTCCGGAACCGTGATCGTCCATGGGAACAACCTGGCCGCACTCTCACGAGAGGAACTGGCCAAGTATCGCCTTCGTACCGTCGGAATGGTCTTCCAGTCTTTTAATCTGATTCCCAGCATGTCACTGCTCGAAAATGTAGAGCTCCCCCTGCGTTTTGCCGAAGTCGATCGCCGTGAGCGTTCGGCTCTTGCCATTCAGTCGCTGGAACGTGTGGGGTTGAGCGGACGGCTTTCGCATCGCCCCATGGAACTCTCGGGTGGTGAACAGCAGCGCGCCTCGTTGGCCCGCGCGCTCATCAACCGGCCCAAGCTTCTGCTGGCCGACGAACCCACCGGCAATCTCGACAGCCGCACCGGCACCGAGATTATGGATCTTATTCGTAGCTTCAATCATTCGCTGGGTATGACCGTGCTCATGGTCACACACGAGCAGGTCCTGGCTGAGAAGTATGCCGGGCGGATGCTGCATCTGGCAGACGGCAGGCTGCTCGATGACGTACCCAACATCTCGTCAGCGCAAGCGCCCGCGGCGCGGGGAAAAGCACAATGAAACTTTACGATGTCACCGACCTTGCGGTCCGCAATCTGCGTGAGTCCATCTTCCGCAATTCGCTGACCACGATCGGCATCTCCGTCGGCGTGGCTTCGCTGGTCGCAATGCTCTCACTCGGAATCGGCTTGCAGCAGTTGGCTTCACAGCGGCTGCAGAAGTCTGGCCTGTTTGACACTGTCGTGGTCACTTCCCGGCGCGACCTACGCAACTTCCGCGAACAGCGAGAAGATGGCCCTCTGCCGGCGGAAAGCCCGGCGCTCGATGAACCGGCGCGACTAAAGATCGCTCAACTCCCGGGTGTGGTCGAGGCTTATCCTGACATCCGCTTTATTACTGAATTCCGCTTCGACGACAAACCTCACCTGACCATGGCGGGCGGCGTCCCATTTTCCGCCAGAAACAACAATGACGCTTTCGACGGAATGCAGGGCCGATTCTTCTCATCCGACGCGAGTCCGGAAGTCATCCTCCAGAAGTCGTTCGCAGAAGAATTGCTGGGCATAAAGCCCAAACCGGGCACGGACGACACAAATATTGCCGAGTTGGCCAAAAGCATACTCGGGAAGGAGTTGACGATGCGCTATTCAGAGCGTACCGCTTCTCCCTCATCGACCGGCTCTGCCGACAGTGCGGCATACTCCGTGATTTCACGCCAGCAAGTACTGAAAATCGTGGGAGTGACCGACCTCGATCCGGATAGCATGCGCGGCGCTGCCCGGGCTCGCGTCTTCCTGCCGCTCAAGCTTGCGCAAGACCTGCACGTCATACAGACAGGCATCCGCGACACCTCGCCCAGCGACACGCCAACCTATACCTCTCTCAGCGTGCGGGTAGCCGATCCCAACCAGGTTCCGGCCGTTGAAGATGCCATCAAGAAGATCGGATTCAGTGCGTTTTCCATCGTCGATGCGACCCGCAGCATGCGCCAGTTCTTTGCTGTGCTCGATGGGTTTTTGGCGATCTTCGGAAGCCTGGCCTTGGCCGTGGCTTCCATCGGAATTGTGAATACGCTGGTAATGGCGATCCTCGAACGCCGGCGCGAAATCGGAATCATGAAGGCCCTCGGCGCCAGTGATGCCGACGTGCGCGGCCTCTTCTTTGCCGAAGCCGGTGCCATGGGATTGGTCGGTGGTGCAGTCGGCGTCACCCTCGGCTGGGTGATTGGACGCCTTATCAATTTCGGAACCAACATTTATCTCGAACGCCAGCATTTCCCTCCAGCACAGGTCTGGTCCGTACCGCTGTGGCTGGTCCTCGGCGCGATCGCTTTTTCCATCGTTGTCAGCCTGCTGTCAGGGCTCTACCCAGCGGCCCGGGCTGCGCGTCTCGATCCCGTGCAGGCTCTGCGCTACGAGTAAACTGGTTAAATGCGCCGCAGTTTGTCATGGTCTTTCCTGCTTTTCATTCCGCTCCTGTTCGGCCATGCCAACGCCCAGGATCGCATCGATTGCAATGCACTGAAGAGCAGTATCCTCGGTCAAACCGTCCACTACTGCGTTATGTTGCCGCCCGGCTACGACACCGCGACCGCCGGCCGTTCTCCGCGGCGTTATCCCGTGCTCTATTTTCTGCACGGCCTCGGTGATGATGAACAATCCTTGTTCAAAAGTGGCGGATGGGGTCTGATCGAAGACCTCCGCCAGCAGAAGAAGATCTCCGATTTTCTGGTAGTTGCGCCTGAAGGAAAGAGCAGCTTTTACATCAACTCCGCCGACGGTCGAGTGCGCTACAGCGACTTTTTCCTCAGCGAGTTCATTCCCTACATCGAGTCTCATTACGCAATTCGCGGCGAACGCGCCGCGCGAGCGATCACCGGCATCTCCATGGGCGGATACGGTGCGCTTCGGTTTGCTTTTGCCCATCCGGAGCTTTTCTCATCAGTCAGCGCGCAGAGTGCCGCGCTTATTACCGAATCTCCTCAACTCCCTGAGACCGGATATAGGACGACACCGTTGAGTGGGATGTCGGGAGCTGTCTTCGGCAATCCCGTCGACGTCCGTCACTGGAACCAGAACAGTCCTTTTGTCCTTGCAAAGCAAAACCGGACATTGATTCGGACGACAGGGTTGTCTATCTATTTCAACTGCGGCACCGAAGATGAATTCGGATTTGACAAAGGGGCCGGGGAACTCCACCGGCAACTCCAGGCAGAAGGCATCCGGCACGAATACCACCTCTATCCCGGCAACCACGGCGCAGCTTACTTTATGGCGCACCTCGGTGAAACGCTAATGTTTCATTCGAAGGTTTTTGCCGCGGGCAAGTAGTTTCCGGGCAAAGATGAATGGCCCGTGTTAATCTCGGACGTTTGAATTTCTGCTTTTATGCGGACATTGTCCCCGCTCCTGGCGGTCGTACTTTCGTGGGCTGCGATCGTTCCCGCCCAAGCCCAGGATTACTCTCGCAATATCAGTGAGACCTCGGCTTGGCTCGCCACCCAACAACTTTCCGACGGCGGGATCCTTTATACCTCGACCGAAATCGAACCCTACTTCGCGAACCTCGCTGCCACCGGCTGGTTGGAGGACAGGACCAAGGTCCCTCAGGTCGAAGCCTGGATGAGCTGGTACATCGCCCATCTCAATTGGCCCGACCGCTGGGGTGAATATGGCACAGTCTACGATTACAGCGTCAACGGAGTGACAGAGACCTCACTCGGTACCTTCGATTCCGCCGATTCGTACGCCGCCACGTTCCTGTCGCTTGCGGAGGCGCTCTGGAACACAGGCGATACCGGTGCTCAATCGTTCATTAAAGAAACGATCGGCGAGTACACCCTGAACGTCGTCGGCAATGTCATCACCAACCTGCAGCAGCGCAACGGGCTTGTCTATGCCATGCCAACTGATCAGGTCGAATATCTGATGGACAACTCCGAAGACTATAGCGGCTTGATGGACTTCGCCCGCCTTGCCGCGCAAGCCTGGGGTGACGCTGACGCTGCGGGGTGGTACACCGCACATGCCCATGCTATCCAAGCGGGTATCCAGAGCGTGCTTTACATCCGGGCTAGTGGCTTGTACCGTCCGTATGCCGGATCGAATGCCCCCAACCTCAAGACCTGGTATCCGGATTCGGTGGCCCAACTCTACCCCATGATTCAGGGCGTCATCGCTCCCGGCAGCCCTCACGCTAGGAATGTCTACGCGGCTTTCAACCACGCCTGGCCGGGTTGGATGGACCTATCCTTCAATTTCCAGGATAAATTTCCCTGGGTGATCGTTTCCTATGCGGCCTTGCTTGCCCAAGACAATACCAGAGTCGACCAATATATCGACACTATCCAGAACCGGTACATGCTCGCGGACCTGATGTTTCCGTGGCCTTGGTATGACGCCGAAGCGGGTTGGTTCATGCGGGTTAATGCCGGGATTGGCGCTCGCCAGCCACGCTGACGGACTCAAGCAGGACAGGCGCACGGGCCACACTGCCCGAGGCCCGTGTGGGTTTCAGCCTGAGTGCACCATCCGCATGAGACCAGTTCCCTTCCGGGCGCATACAATAGCGCTGCGGCCCGAGTGCCACCTTGATTAGGCCAGATATGAGCGACACCTGGAAACAATGGGAAGGTCACCGTGTCAATGGAAAGTTTCCATTGCAACGCTACCTCGGCAGCTCGGACCACAGTGCGGTATTCCTCACGCAGTACGGTGAAGGCCAGAAGCAAGAAGCCACCATCAAACTTCTACGTGTTGATCCGAGTCAAGCAGAGCCCCAGCTTTCTCGCTGGACGCAGGCGGAGAAATTATCTGATCCGGGCCTGATCCGTATCTTCGAAATGGGGCGTTCGAAGCTCGATGACACCGCACTGCTCTACATTGTGATGGAACACGCGGATGAGGATCTGGCGCAAATTCTCCCTCAACGCGCGCTCACCCCCGAAGAAGCACAGGAGATGCTCAGCCCAGTGCTGAACACGCTAGCGTACATTCACGGCCAGGGTTTTGTGCACGGAAGCATAAAGCCCTCCAACATCATGGCAGTCGCCGATCGCGTGAAACTTTCGAGCGACAGCCTGCGCCCGGGGCAAGAGACCTCCGAATACAGAATATCCAGCTATGCCCCGCCAGAAGCCGCCCTTGGCCCGATTTCGCCGGCGGCAGATGTTTGGTCGCTCGGCATGACCCTGGTCCAGACGCTGACGCAGCGGCTGCCGCTTCCGGACCCAGCACGTCCTGGAACCGTGGTTCTGCCCGAGGGAATGCCGGAACCATTCGCTGATATCGCACGCCACTGCCTGCAAGCCGACCCTCAGCAGCGATGGACGATCGCTGACATCGCGGCACGACTCAAGTCTGCACCAGTTCTGTCACGGACGGAACCCTCCGTGCCAGCCGCTCGGAGCGAAAAACAATCGTCTGCCAAGTGGCTGTACGGGATGGCAGTCGCCGTGGCGGGCCTGATCGCCCTTGTCTGGATGTCCGGTTCGAAAGCCAGGACGCCGAATCTGCCAGACCAGCCGGCCCAGGTAAGCCCGCAGCCAGCGCAGCCCTCAGCCTCTGCTCAGCCCTCGCCGACGAAACCCAGTGCGGCGATTCCGGAGAAAACTCAATCTGCGCAAGAAACTCAGGAACCAGGTAGCTCGGCTGCCCAGGCGGTTGCGAGTGCCCCTCCGGTAGCCGCCCCCCAGCCTGAGGCGGAGCCCGCTCTCAACACGAGCACCACAACCGGAGGTGTGACGCCGGGCGTTGCTCACACCGTTTTGCCCGTCGTCTCCCGCAGAGCCCGCAACACCATTCAAGGCAGAGTGAAATTGTCAGTGCGTGTCCGGGTGGACACCTCCGGCAACGTGGTATCGGCCGTTCTCGATTCTCCCGGACCAAGCAAGTATTTTGCGCGCCTCGCCCTTGAAGCTGCCCAGGACTGGAAATTTGTTCCGGCTCAGGCCCACGGACAACCCGTCGGAAGCCAATGGATTTTGCGCTTCGTCTTCAGCCGGACCAATACTGAAGTCATGCCCAGACAAACCAGCCCCTAGGCAGGCTTGCAGAACCCCGGGGTCACGTAAAGACCAGCTATTTGCTCCTATAGCTGAACGTCACCTTGGTTTCTTCATCCAGAACCAGCGGCCTCACGAACTGGAATGAAGTGCCGGTTCGCGGCACCTCGATTGCCACTGGCAGCACTCCCGCCACCCGCCGCTGCAGATTCATCACATTGGCCGAGGCTGCGTTCTGTTCCTGTTTCTTTGCGTTGGCTTCGAGTTGTTGCATTTCCAGGTAATTGCGTCCATTGACGGCTAGATTCGCGCTCTCAGCGTTGACCTGGATACTGGAAGCTTGTACTTCAACCGTTTGGGATGTCTCGCCGACACTCAGAGTTGTCGGATAGTCTGCGCCTCGGGTGGCGTCGTAATTGATGGCTATTTCCGTTGATCTGAAGCCTTTTGCCTCCATCCGGATTCTCGCTATGCCCGTGGGAAAATTCGAGACGACCCAACGACCCGCCGCGTCGGTAACCGTACTTTCCGCGAAGCCGGTGGTTGAATTCGTAACCGTGACATGGGCGCCCCCGACCACCGCCCCGGATGGATCCGTGACAACTCCACCCACTTGGCCGGGATAGGCCGCCACATTGGCCCCCGCATTGGCGCGGAATGCACCTGATCCGATTCCTGCTACAGTTCCCGCTGGTACACCATTCACAACAACGGTTGCAACTTCCTGAAAAGCGGGCGGCACCAGGGCCGCCGCCATCACATCGCCGCCGAAATCTTTCACTTTGTATTGCTCGGGCAGAAACACTTCCCACTGCAGCAGATCGATGGGAACGTCCATGCGCGGCAGTGAAATTTCGGAGCCGCCTCTCTTTGCGAAAGGCGTCCCTGAATGCATGAACACGAAAGATATTTCGTAAGCGCTGGTGGGGCGGTACCCGGGCCGCAGCAAGGGCACGCGGTCTCCATCTGGTCCTTGCACGGGCTTGACCTTCTCGCCAGCAACGTCCGCCGACAGAATGCTGGCGCCCGCCGGCAGCGCAACTTTCAAGAACGGTTGCGCCTGGTTCTTAATGGTGAGCTTTACTTCGGTGAGCGACCGGCCTTCTGAAGTCACGAGCGTTGTGACCACTGCACTCTCAGCAACGGCGGCCAGCACACTGCTATCCGGAAACCGAGTCCATTCCAAAGCCAAAGTAGGGGTCTCGTTCGGCTGCCGGTGGAACCGAAATGCGGCCTGAGGAGGGTAATGCGCCAGCGAGCGCAGATACGGATTCGTCTCTCTTACGTCCATGCGCTTGAGGCCTCCGCCTTCGGTCGCGGTAAGTTCCATCGTCCCAGCCCCTTCAATGAGGACTTCGCCAGTTTCGCGCTGAGCATTCTTAAAAGTCGGAAACGGAGCGCTGGCTTTCGATTCGCTGATCGTCCGCTCCATCGAAATCAAGAACTGATGGCTGCGCCGGCTGGCGGTGCGGACCTTCAAGATCAAGACGCCGGATTGAGTTTCACCCGATTCCAGCGACGCCCCGGTGACGCCGGTAACTTCATATCCTTCCGGAATCTCCACCTCGAATTGAGAAGGTTCACCTTGTACTACGGTGACGTCGGCCAGGGTCGCGATCCGAAGCTCGGCCTCGCTCACCGACACCAGCGTTTTCACTTCCGACAGAAATCGCACTTCCCGCGGAACCGCGGGTGCTGCCGTTTCGCGTCTTGCCCACCAGATGCCGGCCGGCTGTCCTGGCACGAGTGTTGCTTCGATCGTCGTGTGTCCATGCTCGGAGTGCCGATCCGTAATCAGACCGGGATTGATGTTCGCGTAAGTATTCTCCCCGGGAAGCACCAGCGACAGTTGCACACTGCCCGCTTGCGGAACCGGCAAGCTGATCGACGCCCGTCCCGCCTCAATATTCAGCGGCAATCCCGCATTCAGAGTGATGGAGAACTCCGATGGCCCGGTCAAAACTGCGGTCTGGACCCCATTTTCCTGTTGCAGCGGCAGTGCTTTGTTCTCTTGCTTCGCATCCAGAATCGTGATCCCGGAGGTCAGTGGAACCTTGGCCACACCCTTCTTGAATACTTCACCCTCCAGCTCAACGCTTCCCATGACAGATTCATTTTCCACCCGCAGTTTCAGATCCGCACGTTTGATCGAATAGTTAAGAGGCGGCGTCTCGGGTTTCTTCGGACTCGTTCCCGCCAACTCCACCAAGCGGTTGTATTCGTCCAGCGGCAGCGTCACATTGCCGGAATCGGGAAGAGGCAGGACTCCCTTCTGCTGTGCGGTTGCGTGCTCCGCGGCCACCGACGCGAGGATCAACCCTAAGACAAGAATATTGTTTTTCATCGTCCACCCTGTTTCTTCTCGTGCTGGTAGCTAAACTCGGCGGCCGGAACTTGATTTTCGCCCGTCAGTTCGGAGATCAGGAATATGGAAGGACCAAACGCAGGAAATGAAATCCCAATGGGCAGAATGCCGGCCACTTTTCCTTCTTTCGATTTGGCGCGGAATTTGTCGACCAGCGCCTGAGTGCCTTCATCCTCTTTAAATTGCTGGAGGCTGTCACCGTTCGCGGCCGTCGCCGGGAATGTGGATGCAACAGAAGGGGGTGGCGCCAGATTAAATGCTTCCGACGTCGGATTCGCGTAGGTCTCGGTCCGAAACGCTCCCGGCTCCGCCGCGATGTGGAACAGAGGCGGATAGTAGAGCAGCAGGCCGGTGCGCGAAATCGGCAAATCCAGCGCGGGCAAAGCCAGACGTACTTTACCCCGGTCTTCCCACGCTGGCCCGCGGCCCAGATACAAGACCTCGACGACGAATGCCGGTGTGTCTTCCCCTCCGCGGGCTTTCTCCAGCGGCAATAACAGACTGCCGTCGGGCGACTGCCCGGGCCGCACCGGTTTGCCTCCCAGCGCGGCGCTCCAAACCACCGCTCCCTGCGGCAGCGTGATCTTCACAAAGCTCCTCTGATTGTTGCGCACCGCGTAGCGCGCCTGAATCAGGCTTTTTCCTTCCTTGCTCAGCAGAACCTGGTAGCGAGCTTCCTCGATGTTCGCCATCAACACCGCTTGCTGCGTGTAACGCGCAACATTTACGGTGAGGGCTCGAGCTGGTGCAGCTTCTCCCTCGCGAAAACGAAACGCCGCAAGCGACGGCGATTGCCGGCTGGCAACGGTTTCGCCTAAATCGCTGGCATCGGCTTCTTCCATCCCGTGCGACTTAACATCTTTGATCTCGCCCGCTCCCAGTACCTCCACCGCAACTCCGCCCGTGTCTTTCTCCGTATTAAGAAGCCGCAGCAGGGGCATCTCGATTTCCCCGTCGCGGGCAAGCCGGGTTTCGCCATTGATCACAAACCTCGAGTTCTGCTCGATCGGCTCCAGGAACTTCACCGCCAGTTCGCCGCTCTTAACTTCCCAATCGGCCACGCTCGCACCGAGCACCTGGTTCACCGTAACCTTCTCAGGAACCTGAATGCGCACTTCCGCCGCGCCGCCCTGCACCACTTCAAGATTCACCTCAGCATAGACCGAAGTCGAATCTTCCCCCAGACTGACCAACTCGATCAGAGATCCGCGAAGCCGCAGAGCCTGCGTCGTTCGGTGGTCCTCTGCCTTTCTTCGCCAGCTAAAAGTGAGCGGCTCGTTGCCTCGTCCGTAGGCAACCCACTTGCTCTCGTCCGCCGTATCGGACTGCTCTGACAAAAGCCCACCGGTAACTTGAACATCCAGACCGTGGCGCAAGAGTTGGACCGAGGCACGCGTAATTCCCGAATCCGCGGCTGGCAGGACGATACTTTCGCTCCCCGCATTCGATCCAATCGGAAGAGCGATATCGAGTAAGAGGACAGACCGTCCGGAATGAGAAAGAACGGCGGTGAGTTGACCACTGCCTTTGCCGGAAGCGGGCGCCAGGGATACCAGTTTGTTGTCGAGCTTCGCCTCGCGCACCAGTAGTCCCGAAGGAATCGGGACACGCACCCAGCCGTCCTTCAGCACATCCACTGTAAGGCTCACTCGGCCTCTTGCCACATCGCCTCGGATCTGCAAATCGTAATCGACCCGCGTCAGAGTAGCCTGCACCGGAGACGCTTCCGGCTCCTGATCCGCGGGATAAGCCTTGGCGTGAAGGGTTCGATACTCCGAAACTGGAATCACCACCCAACCCGACGAGCGCGTTTCCTGAGATTTGGATACGGTGGCGATGAGCAGCAGCACGCAAAAAAGCAACATCTCAAATCCGGATCTCTTGCCCTCAGGGATAACCCGCTTGTTAGACATTCTCATACGCTGCCTCTCGGTCAACTTAGAAGTGACGCATCGTGTGTTCTCAACAACAGAGATCCCTTTCGGTGCAGTACTTCAAAAACCACTCCGAGGAACGCTGGCCAGGCGCAATCTTGCGGTTGAAGTAGGCACTTCAACGTGGCCCTGATTTGTAGGGAGCCGCGAGAAGCATGGCGGAGCGCATCCGAATGGTCGTATATCGTCGTCGCCTCACTCCGTTTGCCGCTAGCTGTTTGAACTCAAGGAACAAATCTAATTGTAGGCAGAATCTGAGTTGCGTGGGGTAGGCACTTAGTTACCTTCAAGATGCAACATCCAGAGGCCGTGATAACAGCCGTCATGAAAAGCAAGCAAGATTTTGGGTGTGGGGGATTCGGCTGCAAGGTGCGGAGACTCTGAGCTCAGAGCACGGCGCGGTAGTTGAGCTAGATCCAACTATATGACTGAATGGCGGAGAGGGAGGGATTCGAACCCTCGGTACAGGTGTTAGCCCGTACAACGGTTTAGCAAACCGCCGCATTCGGCCGCTCTGCCACCTCTCCGGCGCAGAATTGTGCGAATCCAATTGTAACAGCGCAGACTTCTTTGCGGGGACGCGTTTGAAGTCGAACTCGCCAAACCACAGTCGCGCCTTATGAAAGAAACACGGCGCTAAGTCTTGAGCAAATATCCATGTTACGGTATTCACGAGGACTGCCTATGCGGAAGATTCTGGTCTTGATCTTGCTTGCTCTGTTGGGCTCGATCGCCGTAGCTCAGGAAAAGCATGCGACCGCCACGTTACTCAAGGTTGGGCGATTGCTGGAGGTTCGCTCCGGCAAGTATCTCGCTAATCAAGGTGTGCTCATCGAGGGAGAAAAAGTCAGCGAAGTCGGACCCATCGCGCAGGTGCAGGCGCACGCACCCAAGGACGCAACCGTCATTGATCTGAGCCGCTACACCGTTCTGCCGGGCCTCATTGATTGCCACGCGCATCTGCTCGACGCAGTGGGAGCCGAAGATAATTCTCTGCTTCAGGAGGTAGCCGGAATGGGCGCCTCCCGCCGCGCCTTGCTGGGAGCGCGCATGGCGCGAGAGGACCTGGACGCAGGTTTCACGACTGTCCGGGTCGTGGGCCATTCCGGAATCGATGGCGATGCAGCTCTGCGTGACGCGATCAATCAGGGCTGGGTCCCGGGACCGCGCGTCCTGGCGTCGTGCCGAAAACTTACACCTCCAGGCGGCCAAGCGCTTACTTTAAACCCGGCGGTCGCGGAATCAATTCTGCAGCAGGAATTTCTTCAGGTTGGCAGCCCCTACGATGGACACAGTGCGGTTCGCCAGAACCTTGCCTACGGAGCCGATTTCATCAAGGTAGTCGCCGACCCCGACCGGCGCTTGATAACCCCGGAAGAAATGCGAGCCATTGTTGAAGAGGCGCACCGCAGCAATATGAAGGTCACGGTCCATGCCACCACCGTGACCGGTATCCAGACAGCATTGGACGCGCACGTAGACTCCATTGAACACGGCGACGATGTTAGTGACGACCAGCTCAAGACCATGCAGCAGGCTGGCATTTTTCTTGACGTTACGGAGGGGTCGCCTGCGGGCCTGGCTGGATAAGACCGTTGTGCTTTCGCCCGATGATGTGCAGTTGCTCGAAAAGTACGAAAAGACCGAAGAGAAGGAGGCTCCCGCACGCATGTCGCGGATTCTCAAAAGCGGCGTGAAATACGCTGCCGGATCGGACATGTGGTTCAACTATCCGGGAAAGACACGAGGTCAGGCCACTGCGACCCTATTTGGTGCGCTCGGTGATCTAGGCATGCCGCCCATCGACATCATTCGTTCCGCGACGGTGAATGCTTCGGAGATAATTGGCTGGCAGGATCGCGTAGGAACAATCGAACCGGGGAAGCTCGCCGATATTGTCGCGGTCTCCGGCGATCCCCTGCAGGACATTACTGAGCTCGAGCGCGTGCAGTTTGTTATGAAGGGCGGAGTGGTGGTCAGGAATGACTTCAAGACGAAATAGCCGGATTGCAAGGTGGTCAGATTTGTGCACACGCCCGACCGGAGATTAGACCTTGAAAGCTGCCACAATCAGCCCTTGAATGGGTCCATCCAGCCGCACTAACATGAGGTGTCCACAATCGGAAGCCCCTACTCAGCTGTGAAAGGGCATGAACCATGACTGACAGCGACCGCCGCGATGCTCCTCGTCTGAAGATTCGCGTGCCCATCGAAATCGAGGTTGAGGGCGGCTCCGGCCCCATCCGCGGCGCCACTGCCGATCTCAGCGCGGGCGGCTGCTACGTCGAGACCATGTTCCCCCATCCCGTGGGCACGACTATCGATCTGAAGTTACAACTGGAAAATACACTGCTGGTGGCAGCGACCGTCGTCACCTGCGATCCCCAGGTGGGGAATGGAATCAGGTTCGAAAGAATGTTGCCCGAAGACTTCGAAGAATTGAAGAAGTATCTGGAAGCGATCGAGCAAGACGAGTCGAAGCAGGCCGGCGCAAGCTAACTGAGCTCATTTACCCGCCGGCGCGGCTGCCACCTTCATCTCCTCCGCCGCTTTTTCCAAACCCGAAATCGCTGAGGCGTCCAATTCGTAAAGGGACGCCTCGCCTTCCCGCCGGGCGATATATCCGGTGTCCTTCTTCGCAATCTGCACTTTTTCCACCCGCTTGCCATCATTGGACGTCACGGTCAGCTCGATCGCGGGCGCGGTGAATCCAGAATCGACAAACTTGCTGGCTGAGAGGTCGCGTATCTTATCCACCACCGACTGAGCGCTACCGGCATCCAGCTTCTTGCCGTTTCCATTCCACCAGTCCTCTCCACCCTTGGTGAGGAAGTAGTTCTTCGTCCCATCGTGAATCTCGATCTTGTTTGGATCACTGAAGCCGAAATCGAACAGCTTCTTGTTGCGAAAATCTTCCAGCCCTTTGTCCAGCCCCTTGCCCACGCTGCTCGCAACTTTGTACACGCCGTCCACCGCGCTCGACTTGGCGTAATAGTCGTCCTTGCTCTTACGTACCTGAAGCTCTTGCGTCCCCGATTCAGCCGTCACTTTCGCCGTGGCCACAGGAGTACCAGACGCAAACGCTGACGCCACGTTCTTCGCGTCCTGGTCGGTTCCGCTGAAATCCATTCGGGCCTCGGTCAGGTTTCGCACCAACTCCTCCACCTGCGGACCGTCCGCTCGCAGCGGCTTCGGCCTCACAATCTGCCACGCGTCTTTGTTGCGGCCGAATTCAATGTCCTCTTTCTTAGCGATCAGCTCCACCTTGCTGATCTTGTCCGCGTCCACCGTCAGCAGCCGCTTGTCCCGCAGGTCGTTCACACTCTTGTCGATATTCCCCTTGTTATAGTTGGCGATGATAAACACTCGAGGATCACCATCGAGTTTCGCGTAAACCGCATTCCCCGCCGGTGTCTGGTCCCCCAGCAGCAACGCATGCGTCTTGTTGTTCTTTTCCGTGATGCTGGCGGTAAGAGCGGGATCGCTCAAACCATACTGCCCCAGGTCGCTGGCCTTTTCTTCTACCAGACGCTCGGAAGTGAGCGCCGACAGACTCGATAGCATCGGAGAAACCGTACTCTGCTCCACGCTCAGCAGTTTGGGAGCCGTGATCTGCCACTTGCCCGAACTGTCTTTCGCCAGCACCAGCTCGTCAGCGCCTTTTTTCTTGAGATCGATCTTCGAGATGTCCTCTTGCTTGAGGGTAAGAATCTTCGGAGGAGCGTCAGCCGATGCCGTCTCCGCCGGCTTCTGTCGGTTCGACCAGTAGAGCGCTCCGGTGAGCGCCGCCAGAACCGCGATTGCGATGATGAGTCCACGCAGTTTCATCTTTCCTCGCGCTCGCTATCTCCTCTTCCACCACACTGAAACTCCCACCACCACCACCAGCAGCGGCAACAGAAACTGGCTGGTGATCCTCACCCAGTTCACCTGCGACTGGGTCATGGTAATGCGGCGGTCCTCCTGTTCCTTGGGACGAATCGAAATCAAGTCCTCGTCCGACGACAACCAGTCAACGGCGTTCAATGCCAGGTCGCTGTTACCCTGGAAACTGATGAACGAGTTCGCCGCCCACGCCGAACTTCCCACCACCACAAACCGCCCCTGCGTGTCCTGCTTCCCGGTGTTGTAAGTCGCGGCTGCCGCAATCGTCAGCGGCCCTTTCTTATTCTTCGGGTCTTTGGGATCAACCGTCGGAGAACTCAAATTGCTCGTCGCCAGACTCGTGTCCGACGAATCGAACAGCTTCTGCACCGAAGTCTTATCTCCATTCTTGACGTCCAGTGACCGCGACAGCGGAAATCCTGTGGCCGTCCCTTTCATCCCCTCAACAATTGCATGCGAGTCGTAATTTCTCACCAGCGCCACCTGCGGTCCCACTCCCAGCAACTGCCCGATCGGATTCAGATCCAGAATCAGGTCTTTCTCCGCAGTCACTCCCCAACTCTGTAGCAGGCCAGTCAGCGCGTCGTTGTCGGCCGTAATCGAGCGGCCAATTTTCAGCGGCGGATCCAGCATCAGCAGCGCCCGTCCACCATCCTCTACATATTTCTTGATGGCATCCGCTTCCGGTTGCTGATAGTCGTGGACGGGGCCGCCTACCACCAGCACCGTGCAGTCGCTCGGCACCTCGGCCTTCTGCAGCAGGTCAATCGACTTGGCAACATAATTGTCTTTAGCCAGCAGATCTTTGAAATGTGAATAGCCGTTGCGATCGGAATCGTCTATCTGGTGTTCGCCGCTGCCCGCCACAAAGCAAACCGTGCGGGTTGTGTGCTTCAGCGTGCGGATAATCGCCCCTGTAATGCCCTCTTCGGTGACGCTTTTGGCCTCTTCCTTGTTGTCACCAATCTGCACAATCGCGGTTCCATAGTTCTTGACCCCGGCCTCGCGTGTCGCCTGCGGATTCTTGTCCGGGTCCACGTACTCAACGTGGAGCTTGGGTGAAAGATTGGCATATTCATCCAGCAGGTCTTTCGCATGTTGGAAGCCGCGGGGTTGATCGAAGTAGGTAATGGTGGGGGCCTGTTTCAACCCTTTCACAATCTTCGCTGTCTGCTCCGACAAGCTATACCGTTTGTTCGCAGTGGAGTCGTACGACTTGTTGTGCCGGCTGGCGAGAAAATTTGCAATTACTACCGCCGTCAGCACTACCAGCACATACACCGTGGCGTAGGCCACGTATTTAGTCTGTCTCGCTTTCAGCAACTCTGTGTTCACTTACGACCTCCAGCGCAGAGATTCCATGGAACGGGCGGTAAAGAACAGCCCCAGGAAAATCAGCGTCAAATAAAAGATTGCGTCCTTGGTGTCAATCACACCTCTGGCAAACGACTCGAAGTGGGTGACAATGGAGCCATAGGAAAGCACCTGCGCCCACGTACTTGTCTCGTAACTGCTGGTCCACGACAGTAGCCACAGCATCAGACATAGTCCGAACGTCGCCGCCGCGGCAATGATCTGGTTCTTGGTCAGCGTCGAAATGAACGTGCCCAGGGCCAGCAGCGCCGCCGCCTGTAGCAGCAAGCCTAGATAGCAGACCAGTAGCGGCTTCCAATCCGGGTTGCCATACTTGAACAAGAACAGAAAATTCAAAGCGGTAAAGAACAACATGCTGAAGTAGAGCGTCACCGCAGCCAGCCACTTTCCCAGAATCACTTCCATGTCACGGATGGGAGAGGTCGTCAGCAACTCAATCGTTCCGCTGCGCTTTTCTTCCGCAAACAGGCGCATCGTAATCATGGGTACAAAAAACATCCCAATCACGCCGATGTTCGAAAGCAGCGGCCGGATGACCTCTTCGTTGATGTTCATCGGCATCGGCTGTCCCCGCATCTGCGACTCCATCCCGTACACCACAAACGCCGCCAGCATGTTCCAGAACATCCACCCGAAAATCAGCGCGAACATGGTCAACAATAGATACGCGATCGGCGAAACGAAGTAGCTGCGCAGCTCTTTGCGCCAGATGATCCAGATATTCCGCATTTATTCTGCCCCCCTGCTCGTGGCTTCCACCGGCGCTTCCGCTTTGGTGAGTTGCAGGAATATTTCTTCCAGACTCACCGCTGCCGGCCGCAACTCGTTCAGGTCCCACCCTGCCTGCACCACTGCCCGCGCCAGTTCACCGCGCACAAAGCCTTTTTGACTCTCCACTTCATAAACATTTCTGTCCCCATGGGTGGTCTTGAGCTGGGCCCGGCTCACTCCCGGAATCTGTTGCAGCCGCTTCACCACAATCGTGGAATCAACCGCCCCATCTCGTGATCCCACTTCCACCAGCAGCGACTCCGCTCCCCGAGCCCGGTTTTGCAGATTCGTCACCGAGTCCGTCGCCACCAGCTTGCCTTTACTGATGATCACGACCTGCTCACACGTCTGTTCAACCTCCGGCAGAATATGCGTGCTCAGAATAATGGTGTGATCGCCCGCCAGCCCTTTGATCAAGTCGCGCGTCTCGTTAATCTGCTTGGGATCGAGCCCCGCCGTGGGCTCGTCCAGCACCAACACGTCGGGATTATGAATGATCGCTTGCGCCAAGCCCACCCGCTGCCGGTAGCCTTTCGACAACCTCCCCAGGAGCTTATTTCGAACATCCGCAACCGCGCAGCGTTCGCAAACGTAGTCGACTCTTTTCTTGAGTTCCGCCCCGGAAAGACCCTTCAACCTGCCCACAAAGGTCAGGTATTCGCCAGTCTCCATCTCCGGGTACAGCGGCGGAGTCTCCGGAAGATATCCAATGCGCCGTTTGACTTCGAGCGGCTGCTCCAGCACGTCGAATCCGGCCACGGTCGCGCCACCCGACGTCGGCGGCAAAAAGCACGTCAACATGCGCATCGTGGTCGTCTTGCCGGCGCCGTTCGGCCCCAGAAAGCCCACGATCTGGCCCTTCTGGACCTCGAAAGAAATGTGGTCAACCGCAAGGTTACGCGCGTACTTCTTGGTAAGCTGTTTGACTGAGATCATAGGATTTGCTTGTAAAAGGTAAGATGCGCAACGCACACATCGTGAAACAGTCCGTCCTTGGAGACTTCGGAGTGAAGTTCTATGTTAAGAACTGCGAGGCAAATCTGTCAATCGGATCAACTGGATCGGGCGAGGCTCAGGACTCTCTTAGCGAACTTTGCGAACACTTTGCGTCCTTTGCGGTGAAAAGCTCTCTCTATGAAGCACCCGAAACGTCGCCATACGAGATTGAGCCAGGACCAACCGCGCTAACGGAGCCCTCATGAACTACCGCACCCTAGGCCGCACTAACTTCAAAATCAGCGAAATCGCCCACGGACTCTGGGGCATGGGCGACTGGACCGGCTCCGACGACAACCAATCCCTCGCCGCCCTACAACTCTCCGTCGATCTAGGCTGCAACTTCTTCGACACTGCCTGGTCCTATGGCAACGGCCACAGCGACGCCCTGCTCGGCCAACTTCTCTCCCGCAACTCCGGCAAGCGCCTCTACGCCGCTTCCAAAGTTCCGCCGCTCAACGACAAATGGCCGGCCACCGCCAAATACAAATACCACGACGTATTCCCCGCGGATCACGTCTTCAAACACGCCCGCCTGATCCGCGAAAAGCTCGGCACCGAATCGATCGATCTGCTCCAATTCCACGTCTGGGATGACAGTTGGACTGACGAACCTGATTTCCGCAAGACGGTCGAGAAGCTAAAAAACGAGGGCTGGATTCGCTCCTTCGGCCTGAGCCTGAATCGATGGGAGCCGGAGAATGGCATTCGCGCCCTCCGCACCGGCCTGGTCGACGCCGTACAAGTGATCTACAACATTTTCGATCAATCTCCGGAGGACAAACTACTTCCCGTCTGCCGGGAGCTGAACATCGGCGTCATCGCCCGCGTCCCACTCGATGAAGGCAGTCTGGCGGGTGAACTGACTGCCGAAACCAGGTTCCCGAAAAACGACTGGCGCTCACTCTATTTCGGACCGGAGAATCTCCCGAACACCGTAGCCCGAGTGGAAAAACTGAAGAAAGTTCTGCCGGAAGGCATGACTCTACCCGAAATGGCGTTGCGCTTTATTCTTTCGAATCCGGTCGTGAGCACGACCATCGTGGGCATGAGGCGCCCAAATCATGTGCAGGAAAATGTCGCCGTCAGCGACGCCGGCCCGCTGGATGCAGCGCTCTTAAGAAAGCTTCGCGAGCACCGCTGGGACCGCCGTCCCCAACCCTGGTCCGACTAAACCAGGACTACGCAACCTTGTGCCGAGGGGGTTTTCGCCGGTCATCTTCTTCTGCGCTGGCGGTGTTCAACACTCCCTCGGTCGTAATCCGGCTGGCCTTGCAGATTTCGCTCGCAATCTTGACCCCTGCCTCTTTCGCCCGCGTTGGCCCTTCTGCCGACATCGCGGAGCTGGCCGCCAGCGCAAACAGCAAGGCGTCCTCCTGCCTCTCAAAATAAAGAACCACCTGGCTAGCTGCCATGCCAGCACCTCCTCTAACCGACTGCTTAAATCATAGGCCCAACCCCACGTCACGCGACGTTATCTCTCTTGGTGCCCCACACTCGGAAGGGCATGCAGTACTGCTGTCATCCTGAGGCGACGGCTCTTTGTCGCCGAAGGACCCAGGCGAGCCGCGCGAACGGGTCGCGTTCTGTGCGACCCGATAAATCGCGCGTTTGGCTCGCTTCCCTTTGTCATCCTGAGGCGACGGCTCCTTGTCACCGAAGGACCCAGGCGAGCCGCGCGAACGGGTCGCGTTCTGTGCGAACCGATAAAATCGCGCGTTTGGCTCGCTTCCCTTTGTCATCCTGAGGCGACGGCTCTTTGTCGCCGAAGGACCCAGGCGAGCCGCGCGAACGGGTCGCGTTCTGTGCGACCCGATAAATCGCGCGTTTGGCTCGCTTCCTTAACTCCCCAAAAATGCTAGATTTAAAGCTTCATGTCCGCCCCCGAATCCCGTTTCGTGAAGGCGTGCCGTGCCCAGCCGGTAGACCGCACTCCGGTCTGGTTCATGCGCCAAGCCGGACGTTACATGCCCGAATACCGCGCCGTCCGCAAGCAATATTCTCTGATCGAGATCTGCAAGCAGCCCAAAGTCGCCGCCGAAGTCACCATCACCGCCGCTGAAATCCTGGGAGTGGACGCTGCCATCATTTTCGCCGACTTGCTTCTCCCCCTCGAGGTCATGGGCCTGCCATTTCATTTTTCCGCCGGCGAAGGCCCAGTCATAGAGAAACCGATTCGATCGAGCGAAGACGTCATCCGCTTGCGCACCGATCACGCCGCCGACCTCGGCTACGTCTCCGAAGCCATTCGCCTGGTCAGCCGCCACTTCGGCGATCGCCTTCCCGTCATCGGCTTCTGCGGCGCGCCTTTCACCCTCGCCAGTTACATGATCGAAGGCGGCGGCTCGCGCAATTACGTTCATACAAAGAAGATGATGTACTCGTCCCCGCAATCCTGGGACGAACTCCTGCGCAAGCTGGTCGCCGTCACCTCCGAATACGCCGCCGAGCAGGTCCGTGCCGGGGCCGATGCCATCCAGATTTTCGACAGTTGGGTTGGCTGCCTCAGCGTCGAAGACTATCGCCGCTACGTGCTGCCGCGCACCACCGAACTGGTGAAGAAACTCCAAGCCACCGGCGCGCCCGTCATCTATTTCGGCACCGACACCGCTACGCTACTGCCGTCCATACAGGAAACCGGCGCCGACGTAATCGGCCTCGACTGGCGAATCCCGCTCGATGAAGGCTGGGCCAGACTAGGCAACAAGAAAGCCGTGCAGGGCAACCTCGATCCAGTTCTACTTTTCGCCGGTTGGCCAGAACTAAAATCTCGCGCCGAAGACATCCTTCACCGCGCCGCCGGTCGCCCCGGCCACATCTTCAACCTGGGTCACGGCATCCTGCCCGAAACCCCGGTAGAAAACGTAAGGACCCTGGCGAAGTTCGTGCAAGAGAGAGGTACCCTGTGAACCTCTGTGCCTTCTGTGGTTAAGATTTTGTTACTGGAACTCGAAAGTGAATCAAGTCCCAAATCCCGCGACCACCGCCGTCCTGCTCCTGGCCCACGGCAGCCCCGACTCTGTCGATCAGGTTCCCGAATTTCTCCTGCGTGTGACCGGAGGCCGTCCCCTTCCACCAGAATCTATCCAGGAAATCCAGCACCGCTACGGCTTGATCGGCCACTCCCCTCTGACCGAGCTAACCAGGAAGCAAGCCGAGCTTCTGGCCCAAAAACTCACCCTCAAAGTCTACGTCGGCATGCGCAACTGGCATCCCTACATCGCCGACGCAGTCCGCACCATGACTGCTGACGGCATTCGCCGCACCACCGTCATCTGCCTGGCGCCGCAAAATTCCCGTACCAGCGTCGGCCTATACCGCGCCGCGCTGGCCAAAGAAAATCCCGCTTTCACCACGGATTTCATCGAATCCTGGCACGATCATCCTTTATTGATACAAGCCTTCGCTGAAAAACTTCGCGCCCGCCGCCCAGCTGACGTGCCCACTCTTTTCACCGCCCACAGCGTTCCCCAGCGCACCGTAACCGATGGCGATCCCTATGAGTTGCAGGCCAAAGAAACCGCGGCGTTAGTGGCAAAGCGAGCCGGACTCGGATCCGAAGACTGGACTTTCGCATTCCAAAGCCAGGGCATGGCCGGAGGCCCATGGCTCGGCCCTACGGTCGAAGACAAGATTCTCAGCCTCAAACAGAACGGCGACAATGCCGTCTTCATCCAGCCCATAGGCTTTCTCTGCGACCACGTCGAAGTGCTCTACGACATTGATATCGCTTTCAAGCAATTCGCCGAGAAACAAGGCATGGACCTGACCCGCGCCGAGTCGCTGAATGATTCGCCACTGCTCACCGCCGCCCTCGCCGACCTTGCGAGCCGGTTCGCATGAAGCGCATTGCCATCATCGGCGGAGGCATCTCCGGCCTATCGGCCGCGTTCACCCTCGAAAAGCACCGCCGCAACGGCCTCGCGCTCGAGTACGCCGTCTTCGAATCTTCGCCGCGCCTCGGTGGCGTCCTCCTCACCGAACGAATCGATGGATGCCTTGTCGAAGCTGGCCCCGATTCCTTCCTCACCGAAAAACCCTGGGCGGCCGATCTCTGCCGCGAAGTCGGATTGGGCGATCAACTCATCGGCTCTAACGACCGCGAGCGCAAGACTTACATTCTGGTGAAAAACCGCCTCGTGCCTATGCCGGAAGGCCTGATGTTTATGGTGCCTACGAAAATTCTGCCTGCGCTGTGGTCGCCATTGTTTTCCGCTCACACAAAATTCCACATGATGCGCGAATGGTTTCATTCTCGAAAGACGTCTGCAGCAGACGAGAGTGTGGCTTCGTTCGTCGAGCGCCACTACTGCCCCGAAATAGTCGATCGTCTTGCTGATCCCCTGCTCTCCGGCATCTACGGCGGCGAGGCCCGCAAACTCAGTCTCCGCGCCGTCCTGCCCCGTTTTGCCGAGATGGAAGCCACCCACGGAAGTCTGGCACGCGCCATGCTCTCCGCCCGCCAAAAAACTCCCTCGCCTAACGGCAAGCCGCTGTTTACCTCGTTGAAAAACGGCCTGCAGCAACTGGTGGATGCAGTCGCATCCCACTTGCCTCCCACCGCTCTTCACCTCAACACTCCGGTGCAAGCTATTCAATCGCAGAACAGCGGGTGGGTGGTTTCCGCGGGCTACGCTTCCGACCAGTTCGACGCCGTGATCCTGGCCACGTCCGCGCAGGCAGCAGCCAACCTGGGATTGCCAGCCGAACTAAACAGCCCGCTCCGCGCAATCGAATACACTTCTTCCGTCACCACCGCTCTCGCCTACAATCAGTCAGTCCGACAAAGCCTTCCACCCGGTTTCGGATTTCTGGTCCCCCGCAGCGAAGGCAATCGCATGCTGGCTGTAACCTTCGTTCATAACAAATTTCTCCACCGCGCCCCGGAAGATCGCGCATTGATCCGCTGTTTCCTGGGCGGCGCACGCCATCCAGCAATTCTTGATCAATCGGACGACGAAATCCTGCGCGTAGTTCGCCAGGAACTTCGTCAGATTCTCAATCTAACCGTCGAGCCAGTCTTCACTCGTGTCTATCGATGGAAGGATTCAATGGCGCAGTACAACGTCGGCCACATTGAGAGAATTCAGACGATCGAGCGCGCCTGCCGCGAACTTCCGGGCCTCGCCCTGGCCGGCAACGCCTACCACGGCATCGGCATACCCGACTGCGTCCGCTCCGGTACTGACGCCGCGAACCACGTGCTTCAAGGACTAAGGCTGCTTCCATAGCCCTCACCGATTACTGCCGTAACCCTGCGGCCAGCAACAATCCGCGCCACTTCGGGTTAACATTTGTGAAGAGGAAATTCGCATGAAGCAGCTCTTGGCTTTCACCCTGTTCTCACTCTGCCCGCTCTGGGCCCAGCAACAAGTTCCTCCGGCGACGAACATGCCGGCGCACGGTTCAGACATGCAGGGGATGCCGGGCATGGACAACGACGATGGCGCAGCCCACGCCATGCACTCCATGGAAGATCACCACATGGACATGGGCCCGCACATGAAGATGACTCCCATGCGCGCCCTTCAGTCCGGCGATCAGGAAAAGGCCGATCAGGTCGTGCAAGGCGCCCGTCGTGCCGCCGAAAAATATTCCGACTACAAAGTCGCCCTCGCCGATGGCTTCAAGATCTTCATGCCCGACCGTCCGCAGAAGCAATATCACTTCACCAACTACCAGTATGCTTTCGAAGCAGCACGTCACTTGAACCCTGACCACCCCACTTCGCTGCTGTATGAGAAGAACGGCGACGGCTACAAGCTCATCGGCGTCATGTACACTGCCCGCAAAACGGCCACGCAGGAAGATCTCGACGCCCGTATCCCACTCAGCATCGCCCAGTGGCACGCTCACGTGAACCTGTGCATTCCCCCACCGGAAAAAAGACAGGAAGCCTGGGGCCCGCACTCGCAATTCGGTCTGCACGGTTCAATCACTACGCAGGAAGCATGCGACGCCGCCGGCGGCCGCTTCATGCCCCAGATTTTCGGCTGGATGGTCCACGTCTATCCCTTCGAGCAGAAGCCCGAAGACATCTGGTCGGTGGAACGCCAGGCCCACGAACATATGGATTAGGCAGCAGTCGGACACAGAGGGCGCTTAGGCGATTGAGCCAACCGCCTCCTCTATCGCCTCGCCCAACTGTTCCACTGCCCACCCAATCTCCTCCCTCGTAATCACCGCCGGAGGAGCAATCAACAAGTGATCGCCCGCAACTCCATCCACGCACCCTTGCATGGGATAAACCATCAACCCGCGCTTCGCCGCCGCCTGCCCCACACGTCCGGCAAAATTCAATTCCGGCGAAAACGGCTTCTTGTTGGCTTTGTCGGCAACGAATTCGACTCCCCACAATAGCCCGACCCCCCGCACATCACCAACCGCACTGCATTCTCGCAACGTCTCCAGCGCAACCCGCAGCAACGACGCCGCCGATCCCGCGTGCGAGCCGTCCGCCGCTCTCACCAGATTTTCCCGCTGCAGAACTTTCAAGGCCGCCCGCCCCGCTGCCACAGAAATCGGATGAGAGTTATAAGTGAAGCCATGCATGAACGCAGCCGATCCCTCTGCAATGGCATCGGCAACTCTCTTCGTCACCAGCACCGCACCCAGCGGTGCGTATCCGCTCGACAATCCTTTGGCCGTGACCAGAATATCCGGCGCAACCTCCCAATGCTCAACTGCGAAATTCTTCCCTGTGCGTCCCATGCCAGTCATGACTTCGTCGGCAATCAGCAACACGCCCTGCCTCCGGCAAATCTCCGCCACGGTCTGCAAATATCCCGGTGGCGGCACCACCGCACCCAAAGTCGCCCCACTCACCGGCTCAAAAATAAATGCAGCTGCTTGACCCTCTGCCGCCTCGATCGCCTTTTCCAGATCCGCTGCATACTCCTGTCCGCAGTTGCGGCAGCCATCCGTGCAGTCATATGCACAGCGATAGCAATACGGAAACGCCACATGCGCAAACTCACGCACCATCGGCAGATACATCTCCCGCCGCCGCTTGTTCCCCGAAACCGCCAACGCCCCCAGCGTCGACCCGTGATAACTCTGCCCGCGGCTGATCACCTGATGCCGCTTGCTCTGTCCAATTTCCACCTGATACTGCCGCGCCAGTTTCAACGCCGTCTCGATCGCTTCCGACCCACCGCAGGTAAAGTAAACGTATCCGCCAGCAAAATTCCTTCCTGCAAAATCCAGCAACTCCTGTGCGTACTCTTCGGCAACCGGCGTAGTGAACTGGCTGCTGTGGACAAACTCCAGTTGCTTTGCCTGATCCGCCATCGCCACGGCTATCTCCTGAACTCCATGCCCAATGAAGTTCACCGCCGCCGATCCTGAAAAATCCAGATACCGCCTCCAATCGCCGTCCCACACATACACGCCTTCACCCCGCACCGCCGGAGGAAAAGTCTTACGAAATGACCGCCGCAACAAAGCATTCGTCACGCCCCGATTATAGCCGCTGATTTCGCAGAGCAACGCTGATCCGCTCACAACCCTAAGAAAGAATCCATCTGCGCTTTTCTGCGCAAATCTGCGGCTCAAAATGGGAATAGTGGGCTCAAGATTTCATCGAACAATGCTCACATCAACACCCGCCTCTGCTAACGTCAAATTCATATGCATTGGGATCCAGCGTCCAGCTCTTGAACTACCTTCGAGCATCGAACCTGTTAGTCGGCCTGTTGCTCAACTTCGGCCCCACCCCGAAGCTCAAGCGCCTGGTATTTGCCAACGAAAAGAAACATCTGCGCCGTTCTGCGTAAATCTGCGGCGCTTCCCTCGTTCTGATAACCTCAATCTGCGTTTTTCTGCGAAAATCTGCGGCTATGAATCGGCTCCTCCGCCATCTCCGCCCCTCGCACCAGCACAGCGCCTTCTCCGCCACGCTGCTGCTGATGTCGGCCGTCATGGCCTCGCGCGTCATCGGATACGTTCGCGAAGCCTACATAGCCTGGGCTTTCGGCGCCGGCCCCCAGACCGACGCTTACGTCGCCGGTTTCACCATCCCCGACTGGCTGAACTATCTGGTCGCGGGTGGCACTGCTTCCATCACCTTCGTTTCCATCTACACCCGCTTCATTGCCCAGAACAAAGAAGAAGACGCACAAAAAACTTTCTCCGTCATCATCACCGTCATGACCCTCGTTCTGGGGATTGGCACCGTCCTCGCCGAAATCTTCACTCCTCAAATCGAGCGTCATCTCTTCAGCGGCTTCAGTCAGGACCAACTCACTCTCTGCGTTCACCTCACCCGCATCCTGCTGCCCGCGCAGATTTTCTTCTACGTCGGCGGCGTGGTGTCGGCGGTGCTGCTTTCCCGCCGACTGTTCCTGTTCCCCGCCTTCGGACCGCTGCTCTATAACGTGGCCATCATTGCAGGCGGAGTCCTCTTCTCTCATCAATTGGGAATTTCCTCGCTCGCCTACGGAGCACTCGCCGGCGCCATCCTCGGCCCCTTCCTGGTCAATGCGATTGGCGCGGCCCGCATCGGAACCGGTTACCGCATCTCGTTCGACATCAGCAATCCCGCCTTTCGCGAATGGGTTCGCATGTCGATTCCATTGATGATCGGAGTCTCACTAGTCACCGCCGACGATTGGATTCTCCGCTACTTCGCTTCCGGCAGCGTGGGCGATATCACTCGCCTCAACTACGCCAAGCGTCTCTTCGCCGTGCCCATCGCTGTGCTCGGGCAAGCCACCGGCCAAGCCTCACTGCCTTTCTTTGCCCGCCTGTTCGGCGAAAAGCGTATGCCGGAATTCGCCGCCACCGTGAACGCATCGGTTTCTCGTATCGTGGCCGCATCACTGCTCGCCAGCAGTCTGATGACCGCCACCGCGCTGCCTCTCATGGATCTCGTCTATCGCCGCGGGCACTTCCACTTCTCCGATTCCGAAACCACCGCCGTATATTTCTTCTGGTTTTCTCTGTCACTCGCATTCTGGGCCGCGCAATCGCTCTATTCCCGCGCCTTTTACGCCGCCGGAAACACTATCACTCCCATGATCGCCAGCACTCTGATTACGCTGGCCTCGATTCCCATGTACTCTGCGCTCTATCGCGCCTTCTCCACTCCCGGACTCGCCATCGCTTCCGACCTCGGAATTCTTGCCAACACCGCCGCCGTAGCCCTGCTGCTCCACCAACGCAAACTCGTCTCGCTCGATGGCCTGGAATGGGCAGAGCTATGCAAGGCAGCGATTACCGCCGCGGTTGCGGGATTGCTCAGTTACTGGATCGCCAGCAGTGTGGTGGTTCAAGGCAGCCGCGTGGCCGACTTGAAGTCACTGGGTTTGACAACCCTCTCCTGGGCTGGAGCAGTTGCCGCCGGACTCTGGCTCACGCGATCGCACTTGCTGCGCGATCTCCTCCGCCGCAAGGGCACAAGCTACCCTCGCGTGGCAGAAAAAACTGCGGAAGAACTCAGCCGTGGCGCCGAGCCGTAGGAACGAATCTCTACGGAAACACCTGGAACAAATCCTTCAGGTCCGTCTCTTTCCCCGCATCGCCTAAAAGTGGCGTCACCGCAAAGATCTCCTGCAGGGTCCGCAGCGTGGATCCGTGAGTGTAGTGAATCTGATTCGAATATCCCCCGCCTTTGGCGAATGGCGAAAGAACGATCATCCCAATCGGCCCGTCGCCCTCATCCGCTTCATCCCAGGTGACGAACAGTACTCCAGTCTGATACGCGGCTGAGTTGAGGATTGCCGGTACATTCTGCGAAAGCCAGGTGTCTCCATCTGGGATATTCCCGCCCGAGCAACTATCATGCATGTCGTCGCACAGATTCGGCGTGATGAAGTTGTAGCTGGCTACGTTGTTATTCTTCAGGTCCGCAGCCAATTCGGTATATGGCCGCACATGTGAAATGCAATAAGCAGAGTTAGGGTTCTGGTTGCCGGTCACGTCGTCAAAATAAACGAACGCATCATGTTTCGGCGCGTAAAGCTGGCTGCCATTAGGGTCGACAGGGCCCTCATTCACCAGCGGACAGTCATTGCCGTCGATGTTCTCCTCATACGCCTTCCAAGAGATGCCCGCATTCTTGAGTAGCGTAACCAGATGTTGCGTCGTGGTCTGGGAATTCTGGCTGGGGAGCCCATCATTCAGAATTCCAAAATTTGTTCCCGCCTCCAGCCACAAATAGTTCGGCAGACTGGGATGCAGGTTCGGCGGATTGTAATAACTTTCCGCGTGTGAAGCGATCGGAAGCAGCGTCTTGTTGATATACGGCGCCTGCGGGTTGCCTTTGATGTCCAGAGTTCCGTCACCCGTCCAGTTGTGGTTCTCCATCAGAATGATGAATACCGTCTTGATGCGATGCGGAGTCGGAGTCGCCTCCGTCGGCCCATTCGCCGCCGCAGCCCACGAACTGCACGCTCCAACTGCCACCACAAAAGCACAAACAAGCAATGTAACTAGGGTTTTTGAACCGGTACGGTTCATCGGATCTCCTTGCAATCTGCCGTAATCTCGGCCGGACGGATACTATCAGCTTAGGGCACAAATAAGAACGGCGGACCTCCTCGCATTGAGGAATGTCCGCCTCTGTCGTTTCCAGAATTCCTATGCGCGTGCCGCGACTGCTTCGGTCGAGGCAACAGGTTTCGCTTCCTCGCCATTGGGCTTTTGGCCAGCCTTGCGGATATCAATGCCGCCCTTGAAGAACGCACCATCTTCAATCGAAATGCGCGCCGCCACCACATCTCCGGTCAAAGACCCGTCGCTACGGATGTCCACCCGGTCACTGGCGGTCAGGTTACCGCGAACCTTTCCCAGCACCACAATCTCGCGGGCATTGATGTTGGCCGAGACCACACCATTGCGCCCCACCGTCACGCGGTTCCCCGCCAGATTGATCGATCCTTCCACCCGTCCATCAATATAGAGCGACTCCGAACCGCTCACCTCGCCCTTGATCACCAAGGACTTCCCGATCGTCGCCTGGTCCGCCGCAGTGGCCGTAACCGGACGCCCCGCCGCGGGCTCCGCAGTTGAAGTCACAGGAGTTGGCATGGCCGGACGCTCGGGTTCACCCGGTCGCATTGGAGTCGTTGGAGTCTGAGTCGTAGGCTTCCACATGGCGCTAGAATTCCTTTCCTGAGTATCGATAGAAAGATTTCACCGGCACTTCAATCACCAAACGCATTTTACTCCGCAAACCCTGTGCCGTCTTGTGGAAATTCGTTGATTAACCCGCGACCCACCCGCCCTGAACCGGGCAATTTCTCCCTAGCCAGGGCACTTCTTGCTCCCGTCCGGTATCCTAGCTGAGAACTGACAACTGAGAACCGAGAACTGGTTTTACCTCCCAAATGCTCTCCGACTCCACCATCCTAAAGAAGCTCGAACGCCTCCCCAAGCGAACCGCCGGATACAAGCAATTAGTCCGGGAGTTAGGCCTCCACGGCGATGCCCGCCGCGACCTCTCCGACCGCCTCGAACGCCTTGTAGCTAGTGGACAACTAGTCGAGATCGACTCCGACCGCTACTCCCTCCCCCAGCCGGTCACCGCCAAGAACATGGTCGTGGGCAAGCTCAGCATGCATCGCGACGGCTTCGGCTTCGTCACCCCCGACCCCACTTCTCTCAAAGAACCTCTGAAATCCCAGCTCTCAGGGGACATCTTTATCCCCCCGCCAGCCGTCGGTACCGCCATGCACGGCGACCTCGTCCTGGTCGAAATCATCAACGTCCGCCCCGACGGCCGCGCCGAAGGCCGCATCATCCGCCCCGTCAACCGCGCTCACGCCACCGTCGTAGGCATTTTCCACTACGGGCCGCGGCACAACTATGTCACTCCCATTGACCAGAAAATCTCGCAGGACATCATCATTCCCCCCGGCCTGGAGCGCCCAGAGCCGCCCTCCTCTGTGACCCCTGTGCCCCCTGTGGTGGATTCAGTTTCTAAACGCCGGAGGCCAAAGGGAACACAGAAGCCAAACGATCCCCACCGCGTCCTCGGCGAAGAAGCCGCCCGCCGCGCCAACTGGGACGATCTCGAAAGCGTCGTGGTCGACGTCGAAATCACCGACTGGCCCACCGCCACCCAAAACCCTCGCGGCCGAGTGGTCGAGATCATCGGCTACCAGGACGACTTCGGCGTTGACGTCGAAATCATCATTCGCAAATTCCATCTTCCCCATCGCTTTCCACCCGAAGTGCTGGCGGCGGCCCAGGCGATCGAACCCATCATCCCAGCCGCCGAAATCAGCACTCGGCGCGACTTCCGCGACCTTCCCATCGTCACCATCGACGGCGAAACCGCCCGCGACTTCGACGACGCTGTCACCGTCCGCCTCCTCGACAACGGCAACTTCGAACTCCAGGTCCACATCGCGGACGTCGCCCACTACGTCACTCCCGGCTCCGCCCTCGATAACGAAGCCCGCCTGCGCGGCACCAGCGTCTATTTCCCGGACCGCGCCGTGCCCATGCTGCCCCTCGAACTCTCCACCGACATTTGCAGCCTGCGCCCGCAAGTCGATCGTCTCGTCCTTTCCTGCGTCATGGAAATCGACCACCACGGTGAAATCGTCGGCTACGATTTATCCGAAGGCATCATCCGCTCCGCCGAGCGCATGACCTACACCGACGTGAGCGCCGTCCTCGCAGGCGACGCCGCTCTGCGCCAGCGTTACGCCCCGTTGGTCGGCACATTCGAAATGATGCGCGACCTCGCTCTCATTCTCAATAAGAAGCGCGAACGCCGCGGCTCCATCGACTTCGATCTTCCCGAACCCATCATCGAATTCGACGAACACGGCCTCATGAAGAGCATCACCCGTTCGGAGCGCAACATCGCGCACCGACTGATTGAAGAATTCATGCTCTCCGCCAACGAATGTGTCGCCGGATACCTCGAGAGCCGCCGCATCGCTTCTCTCTACCGCATCCACGAAAAACCCGACGCCAAACGGGTTTACGATTTCGAAGTCATAGCCGCCACTTTCGGTTATTCCCTCGGCGTAGGCCCATTGCCCATCCAGCGTATGCAGTTCAAGTCCGACCGCCGCTCCAGCTACGGCACTGGCAAACGCCCGCGTGAGATCGAAATCCCCAAGGAAGTCCACATCACCCCGCGCATGTACCAAAAGCTGACCGAGAAAATCGCCGGCAAGCCCGAAGAACGAATCCTTTCCTTCTTGATGCTGCGCTCTCTAAAGCAAGCCCGTTACTCAGAAGAGAATCTAGGACACTTCGCCCTCGCCGCGCTCACCTACACTCACTTCACCTCCCCCATCCGCCGCTATCCCGACCTGATAGTCCACCGCATCCTGAAGGAAGTCTTACAAGACCGTGTGGAGCGGGCACCCTCGCCCGCTAAAGCTGTACGCCACGGCGCCGACGACGCTCCCCCCCCCTGGTCCAAACGCCGCGACCACGCCGCCCACCGCGAATCCCTCACTCCGGTTACCGGCCCCATCCCGCTCGACGAACTGCACGCCATCGCCGAAGAATCCAGTCACGCCGAGCGCCGCGCCGACGATGCCGAGCGCGATCTCATGGAATGGAAGAAAGTGAAATTCATGGAAGACCGCGTTGGCGAAGACTTCGACGGCCTCATCATCAGCGTCACCAAGTTCGGCTTCTTCGTCGAACTCACCGACCTCTTCATCGAAGGCCTGGTTCCGCTCGCATCACTCACCGACGACCACTACACCTACCATGAAAATACCCGCGAGATAATCGGGCAGCACAACCGCCGCATCTTCCACCTCGGCGAGAAAATCCGTGTCCTGGTCGACCGCATCGACCCCGTAGAAAAGAAAATCCAGTTCGCCCTAGTCGAGGAGAAAAAAGAATCCCGCAAAGGCAAACGCCGATCCCGCTAGACTTTCGCCTTCGCCATGCTGGCTCAAGCCGCGGAGCGGCGGAAGAATAAAGCCCAGGGCGGAAGCCGTGGGTGCGAGGGGGCAAATGATCAAGCCCCGGAGGGGCGAAAGAGCGACCACGGCCAGACTCTAAGTCGCGATCGCCGTCCCTGGTGTAGAATTATCCAGTCAGACCCTGCCGCTGCATCCACCGGATGCCGCGGTTTTCCTGCCGTCGGGACGTGGCTCAGCCTGGTAGAGCACTCGCTTGGGGTGCGAGGGGTCGGCAGTTCAAATCTGCCCGTCCCGACCATTTACTCCTTAGAAACGTGCAACCCTGGGGGCCGCCTGATACTCTTAATTCATTACACTTCAACCGTCCATCAGGGGAGAGAGAATGAACCAGACATTCGGGGTAACAGGCTCTTCGCCTGCACCCCGGCCAAGGCCCTTTTCTGTCAATAATGCTCCCCGCCTCTTTACGCTCGTCGTTCTGGCTATCCTTTTCTTGATCACCTCCGCCGCCGCCCAACAATCGTCAGCGCCCCCGCCGCAGCAGAAGCCTGATGCAGGCCAGCCGGCACAGCCTGCCAACCCGCCTCAAGCTTCATCACAGGACACAACCACCCAAAATCCCAACATCAAGCAACAGGAAAAAACCGGCACTTCGAACGACCGGCTGTTCTTTGCCCTGCCCAACTTCCTGACCGTCGAATCGAAAAACGTTCCACCACTCACGGCTGGGCAAAAATTCAAGGTCGTCGCCCGCGGCGCGTTCGACCCTATCCAGATTCCCTGGTACGCCATACAGGCCGGCATCAGTCAGGCGGAAAACAGCGAACCCGGCTATGGACAGGGAGCCGAAGGTTACGGCAAGCGCTTCGGTGCCTACGCCGCCGACGGCACCATCGAGAACTTCTTTGTCGGTGCTATCTTTCCTTCCGTTCTTCGCCAGGACCCGCGCTACTTCCAAATGGGCCAAGGAGGATTCTGGCATCGCACCGGTTACTCGGTCAGCCGGATCTTTGTCGCCCGCACCGATTCCGGCCACCACATGTTTAATTTTTCTGAGATCTTCGGCAGCGCCGCGGCCGCCGCAATTTCCACCTACAGCTACCATCCCAGCGCCGATCGTAATCTGGGAAATGCCGGAAGTGTTTGGGGAACCCAGGTTGGGTATGACACCATCACGCTGGTGATCAAGGAATTCTGGCCTGACATCCGGCGCAAGGCGAAGAAAAAGAAAGAAGCTCCCGCGCCCTGAGGCTGGTTCAATTCTTCAGCGCAGAGGCCCCCGATGTTTCAACCAGACCTGCTTCGCGATAAGCGCATTCTCATCACCGGCGGCGGCACCGGCTTGGGCAAAGCCATGGCCCGCCGTTTTCTCGAACTCGGTGCCACCGTCTACATCTGTGGCCGCCGCCAACAAGTCCTGACCCAGACCGTCGCCGAGCTTAACCCGATCGCGCCCGCCCGAATCCACTCCACCCCCTGCGATGTCCGCGACCGGCCTCGCGTCGAAGAAATGATCTCCACCATCTGGCAAGACGGCCCCCTCAATATCGTCGTGAACAACGCCGCCGGCAACTTCATGGCCCGCACAGAAGAACTCACTCCCGGAGCTTTCGATGCTGTCCTCGGCATCGTTCTGATGGGCACCATCAACGTCACCATGGCTTGCGGCCGCCGCTGGCTCTCCGCTAAACACCCCGGCGTCATCCTGAACATTGCCGCCACCTACGCTGATACCGGTTCCGCTTACGTCGTTCCTTCCGCCATCGCCAAAGCCGGAGTCGTCTCGCTCACTCGCAGTCTGGCCGTTGAATGGGGCAATCGCGGCATCCGCATGAATGCCATCGCCCCCGGCCCGATTCCCACTGAGGGCGCATTCTCCCGCCTGCTGCCCCGGCCCGAGCTTGAAAAGCTAGCTCTCGATCGCAATCCTCTCGGACGCTTCGGCACCGCCGAAGAACTAGCCAACCTCGCCACCTTTCTGGTAAGCGAAGGCTCCAACTACATCAACGGCGAAGTAGTCGTGATGGACGGCGGCGAATGGCTGCAAGGCGCCGGCGAATTCAGTTCTCTAGGAAGGCAACTCACCGACAAAGACTGGGAACTCTTCAAACCCCGAAAACCAAAGTCGTAATTCTGAATCGAAGCCGCAACGCGGCGCAAGAATGCAGCCCACGGCGTAAGCCGTGGGTGGACATTAAGGCGATCAAGCTCCGGAGGAGCGAAAGAAGAAACTTACTCCGCCCGCCGCGGCGGCATCACCAACCACTTCAGCAGCATGTTCACCACGGTCAACACAATGCCACCCACGAAAGCCGCGCCGAAGCTTCTGATGTGGAAGCCAGGAACAAACATCGAAGCCAGCTCCAACATCACCGCGTTGATCACAAACCAGAACACGCCCAAAGTGAGAATCGTCAGCGGAAAAGTAATGACCTTCAAGAACAGACCCAGCGTCGCGTTCACCAACCCGATGACCACAGCGGCAATCAGCGCCGCCATCGGCCCATCTACGTAGAATCCCGTCACCACCCGGGAAGTAATCCACACCGCCAGCGCAGTAACGATCCAGTGCAGAAGCATTCTCATCGCTAGGTTCTCCTGACCGAAGACTCAGGCCCGCTCCAGCAGGCTGCAACCGCAGCCTACTCCCACCCAGCCGTATCAATCAACCTCCCTGTCTTCAAATAGTGATTGATCGCAGCCTCCCAACCCTGCATTTTCTTTTGAAACCAGCCTTCGTCGAATCGCTCGATTTCATGATTTCCCTCCGGCGATAAGCCGGTGTAGGTGTAGCGAATGTGAGCCGACGTCGAGTCCCCGCTTCGCTCCAGTTCTATCCTGATCTGCGCCGTCACCCTTCCCGCATCCACCCACACAAACGCAATACGAAACGCAGCAGCATCGTATTCCGTCACCACCCACGTGGTCTCGCGATCGTTCTCCTCAGTGACGAACACACACCCAGCCTCCGCCACGCCCGACTCTGAGTAAATCAACCGATACCGCCAACCCGGCACCCACTCCGCCTCCCGCACCGGACACAAAAGAGGAAACACCACCTCCGGCCAAGCAAAGTTTGTCTGTGTATATTCATGTGTAACCCGTCTACCCTGAAAGTCCGTCATCGTCTTCTCCTTAAACAATTGGAATTTCCTTCGTCTACCGGAGCCTGCCCTGAGCGAAGTCGAAGGGTGTCCTTTGTGATTCATGCTCTTCTCCCCAAAAGAAAATGGCCCGCGCCAAAGGCACGGGCCTGATTTCAACGCAAAAAAACAGGCCGGATCGATTTCTCAATCCGGCCCTTGCTGAAATCATTATCTCACAACCCGAATCAAACCCTCAATCTGCGCCTTTCTGGGTCTTGTCTTAAAGCTGCGTTGCAGTTCACTCCCCTCGGAGGAATTTCCAAATCTCTCTGATTTTGCCAAAAGGGTCTGGAATCAGCCAAAGGGCTAGAAGGACGATAGGTATCAGGATTGTGAAGAACATGCCGGCAATTCCCGCAGTGTTGGCTCACCAACGCGGCCTAGGACAAGACCCCTTCCTGCGCAAATCTGCGGCCTAAAACAAGTTCCACAAAAACTGGTTATAAACGTCGTGGTGATACTGCACCTCCGGAGCCTTCACAAACGTCCCCAGCAACCGCGGACACCTATCCGCCGAAGCCTGTTTCAAATCCGCATAGCGCGCCTTCACATCTTCGCCCAGCAATTTCGTCGTCCAATCCGCCTTGCGGAAGTTCGCCAGCGCATCATAAATATTGTCCGGCAAATAACGCTGCGCCTGCCGCAGGTTCTTGATCTTCGACGTTTCCCCGTCCAACCCTGTCTTGAAAATCGACAGCATCACCAGGTACGGATTCGCATCCGGAGAAACCGAGCGTACTTCCACTCGCATGCTGCGCTCGTTGCCAATCGGAATCCGAATCATCGACCCGCGATCCGTAGGCGACGCCTTGATCTGGTTCGGCGCCTCGAAATGCGGATCCAGCCGTCGATAAGCATTCACGCTCGCATTTAACAATAAACAAAGATCGTTGCCATGGGTGAGAATCCGGTCAATGAACTCCCATCCCAGCTTGCTCAACATCTCTTCGCCCTTCGGGTCCCAGAACAAATTCTTGCCGCCCTTGCTGATCGAAACATTGGTGTGCATACCGCTGCCATTCACCCCCACCACCGGCTTCGGCAGGAATGAAACGCTGCAGCCCATCTTGTTCGCCACCTGGCGGCAAATCAACTTATAAAGCTGGATCTGATCCGCGGCCTGCACCACTTCTCCATAGCTGTAGTTGATTTCAAATTGCGAAGGCGCTACTTCCGGATGGTCCTTTTCATTCTGGAATCCCATCGCGCGCTGCACTTCCGCAGTGGTGTCAATAAACCCCCGCAGCGGATCTCCCGGCAGCGAGTGGTAATAACCGCCAGTGTTGACATATTCAAACTTGCCCGTCTCGTGATATCGCCGCTCGGCGTCCGCTCCCTGAAACAGGAAACCCTCAATTTCATTGGCCGCATTCAGGGTGTAGCCCTTCTTCTTGTAAAGCCCCTCAGCGTATCCCTTCAAAATCCCGCGAATGTCGGCCGAATACGGCTCCCCATTCTTGTCGATGACATCGCCAAACACCAACACCTTCCCCGGACCAAACACGTCCGCCGGACCCCAGTAAAATGCCGGCCAGTCGATGCCCAGCCGCAAATCGCTCTCCCGCTGCGCCGTGAATCCGCGAATCGACGACCCATCAAACGTCAGGTTGTCCCAGCTATTGATCAAGAACTTCTTGTCATAATCGAGCATGTGCAGGCGGCCTTCCAGATCACTGAAAAGCACTGTCACCGCCTTGATCCGCTTCTCGCGCTCCAGGTAGTCAAGCCGCTCGTCTCGCACCTTGCTCGCCGAAGCGCGATTCTTGCGCTGCTCTTTCGCGCCCAGATTCATCTCTTCCAACTCGTCGTAGGGGATTGCCAGAAAGTTTCGCAGTTCGCTCGACATGGTTCTCCTTAAATTTGCCTGACGTCACACAATCTACTTTGGGGGAATAAAAACGAACACCAAGAGTACCGTGGAGCCGTTCTCCGTGCCAATCAAAAAAGATAATGGGACACATTCATGGAATTTATGAGCCGATAACCCATCGATTGAGAACTCGAAACGTCAGGTTGTGGAGAACAACAAGGGGTCTGGTTTTCGAGCCGCGGAGCGGCAGAAGAATGCAGCCCACGGCGTAAGCCGTGGGTAATCTCGCAAAATGAACCCAGCCGCGGAGCGGCGAAAGAACACTCTGCCCGCCCACCCTCACCGCCCCCCGTGCAAACGTCCGAACACACGCGCCAGCATGACCGCCTGAGCCAAGACCCCCAGCACCAGCACGTGCGGTGTCTTCCGCAGATTGAAGTCACCCACACGACAGACCAGCAAATAGCCTAGGCAAGGTTGAACAGGCCCCACAAAACATTCACCGTCGACGACGACAACCCCTCCCCAGGTGGGTGTGCAAACGGACTCTGAAACGCATGTCCCGAAATCCCATTGCCCAGATGGGGCAACGCATTCGCAAGAAACATCCCGCCGAAGAAGTACGCCACATAGTGATACCAGCGCATGGTTGCTCCTTATTGTTAGAGCAATGCTACCCTAGGACTCGCTGGCCATGAGACTGTCTCGCCCACTCTTGACGCGGCTGCTCACCGTGCTCCTCGTTGCCTATATCGCCTTCGTCGGCCTCATCTGGTGGGCCATGCACCAACCCCCCGAAACCTTCGGCCGCGTCATGTCCCACATGCCTGTGCCCGCCGCATTCGTACTTGCACCCTTCGAAACCATGTGGACCCACGCCCGCGCCGGCACTCTGTTCGCCGGCGACCCCGCTCCCGACTTCTCTCTGATGAAGCTCGATAAAACCGAGCGGATCCAGTTGTCGTCCCTGACCGCGAAGCAACCGGTAGTCCTGGTCTTTGGCAGCTACACCTGACCACCCTTCCGGCGGGAGGTTCCCGCCCTCAACCGCCTCTACGATCAATACCAGGGCCGCGTAGCTTTTCTAGTTGTCTACATCCTCGAAGCGCACCCCAGTGACGTCTGGCAATTGGAATCCAACATCCGCGATCAGGTCGTCCTGGCCAGTCCGAAAGATGAAACCGAGCGCGCGACGGTCGCCGGAGCCTGCGTCCGCAAACTGGGCATCAAATTCCCCGCCGTGCTCGACGAATTCGGCAACACCACCGAGCAAGCCTACACGGGCTGGCCCGACCGCATCTATCTCATCGACTCCCACAACCACATAGCCTTCAAAAGCCGCCCCGGCCCCTTCGGCTTCAAGCCGCAAGAACTGCAATCCGCCCTGTCACAATTAATGGGCAACTAGACTCTGCGCTTCTCTGTTTTCCTCTGTGCTCCTCTGTGCCCTCTGTGGTTAAGGTTTTTCTCCGCGAACTCCGCAGCCGTCCTCAGCGTCCTCTGCGATAAAGGCTTTTGGGTCTTGGTGATCAGCATTGCCACGTGGCAAACGGCTTTGGCCCATCTTTCACGAAAACCGCTTCAGTTATCCACCTTGAACACAGCGCCGTTGATCTCGTGATCGTAAGCCTGCGCGGTTCCGTACAGCGCTCCGCTCTTATCGAAGGTTAATGAACTCTCGGGCTCCGCAACCTGGTTTCCCGCCGGGAAATTACACAAAACCGAATAGGATCCGACTCCTCCTGCGCCTTGCCCTAACCGAAACACCGTGCCAGCGGAGTACACACCATCGCTCGACCCCGTACCATATAGGCTGCCGCTTCTCAGAATGAAGCCAGCCATTGGCTGCGCTCCGACGGGCCCACCAAGATTGAGAATGACCGTTTCCGTCCAAATTCCGCCCTGCTGGCCCGGGGGCGATAGCAGAAATACTGCGCCCTCTTCGTTCGAGCCTCCTGCGAGCGTCATACCATAGAGGTTACCCATTTCATCGGCCACTACTCCGGCGGACGGCAGGGCGCCATCAGTAGGCCAGTTACGGAACCGATACAGCACCTCCTCGTGCCAGGCGGCATTAGACGCAACCGGAGGTTCGAGCCTGAAAACTGTGCCGCAACCTGTCCCGGCGTTACCTTCGCACGTCGTTTGGCCGGTGCGAGAGATGCCCCCTCCGTAGTACGTCGTGCCATAAAGTGCTCCATACTTGTCAAAGATCAAGCCACCATTGGGGTTCGCACCGTCTGTTCCGCCCTTGAAGCTATAGAGCACCCTCTCTGTCCAAGTACCGCCTTGCTTCTTCGGGGGGCTCAACTCAAAAATCGTTCCGCAGTTTTGGTAGAACGGGGCATTGCAAGTACCGAACCCGCCCCCGTATTGGGTCGCGCCATAGAGATTGCCGGCCGCGTCAAACGTGAGGCTGCCCATGGCCAGGTCGCCGTCCAGCCCGCCCTGAAAGCTATAGATCGTTGTCTTGGTCCACGAGCCTCCTGGCTGGCTCGGCGGCGAGAGCTTAAATACCGTTCCGCAACCGTCCACCCCTCCAAACAGCTCGCACCCTCCCGTCCCGCCATAAGCGGTGACACCGTAAAGGTTCCCAGCTGCGTCAATGACCAGACCGCCATTGGGCAATTCGCCGTCCTGGTTGTGGCTCACACCGGTGAAGTTATAGAGGATGGTCTCAACCCAAGCCCCGCCTGGTTGGGCAGGAGGCGTAAGTTCGTAAACCGTGCCGCAACTGCCACCGATACAATCTGACCCGCCACTGCCCCCGTAGATGGTAGCGCCATAAAGATTTCCCGCGCTGTCGAACACCACTCCACCTGCTGGCAAGATACCGTCTGCGCTGCCGCCCTGAAAAACATGAAGCACGGTGTCATTGGCGGGCACAAGGCTCTGTGCCGCTGCGTAACTTAGAAGACCTAAGGTCGAAGTAAGTAGAACAAAAGCTCCGTGCAGGGGGACTGTAAATCGTCTGGCGCTCATCAGACACTTCCTTGCAGAAAACCGACGGAGTTCTAAGTAGGGGCAGCGTGGGACTGCCAAACGCAGGAAGTATAGCATCTGTGGTGAGTTTTGGGTTATCCACGCTAATCCGTGTAAATCCGTGGCCAAGATCTTTCCGTGTCCCGCGCCACACACCGTGTCCCCCGCACCGCAGCCCGCCCAACCCTAACCCACGCAGAATCAATCCTCCATCCCCTGGCTACCGCCGTGCATTTCTTCCCACCGACTGGAAATACCAGCACAGGAGAAAACATATGTCGCAGTTCACTCAACTCAATTTGCAAAGCAAGTCAGACTCGAAATCACCGCTCAAAGTTACCGACGTTCCAACTCCAAGCTTCATCGGAAAGCAGACCATCGCCCTGTTCTCCGCTGCCATACTCGCCACCGTCCTCGTCGGAGGTCTGTTGCTAGAAACCAGCGGCTGCTCGCGCGAAAACGACTCCGCGGTCAGTTCCACCATCCAGCACCCCATCACTCCATCCACCACGAACCCCGCGCCGCCGACACAAGAGGCCCCGGCCGCAGCCCCCGTCGCCAAGAAAGTCGTAAAGAAGCAGCCCACTCCAGCTCTCTACGCTGACAAGACCTACGGCGTCTCTTTCAACTACCCCAAACGCTACACGCTGAAGTCCTCCGACCCCACAAAGCCTGACGCCACTCAGCAGTCCACCATGAACTTCGTTCAACCCGGCGGCGTGAACGTCGTCACTGTCGATCTGCCGAAGAACTCCTATCCCCACACCGACCTCGCGTCCGCATCATTCAACGTCAGCGTCAACCCAACCCTGACTGCCGAACAATGCAGCCAGTTCGCGTTGCTACAGCCCGCTTCGACCGACAAACCCGCCATCCTGCCCGCCAAAGTCAAGCTCGCCGGAATGGATCTCCTATCCATCGAGGCCGTCAGCGGCCCCGAAACCAGCCTGTCTGACGCCAAGTACTATCACGCCTTCGTCAACGGCGCCTGCTACGAGTTCGCCCTCGGACTTTCCACCCAGGCCCAGGCCAAAGACAAAGACGCCGAGCCGCATGAGAACGAAGACCCGGCCTCCGCCGTCAATCGCACCGCCGTCTTCCGCCGCTTGCAGAGCATCCTGGCCACGGTAAAAATCGAAGCAGTCGCCGCACCCGCAGTCACCGCGACATCACCCGCCACTCCCGTCGCTCCGGCAACTCCAGCCGCAGACGTCGCCACCAAGTAACAATTCCATCTGGGTGCCCCGTTCCTAGCGCGTTCTTTGCGCTAGGGGCGGGGACCCCGCAATCAAGGGGATCCCGCAACTAACCATTGGCTTCTCTTCGCGATCTTTGCGAAACCTTTTGCGCCCTTTGCGGTCAAAGCTCTTTCGCATGGACACCCTCTACTATTCAAGGTAATATTCCAGTGCCGCGAGTCGGCCCGCCCAGCGCCTCTCCCATCGCCATGCGGATAAAACCAGGTCGAGGTCATCGAATGTTTTCTGAATTCCCCGCTTCCCGTCGCAACCTTTGTGCGCTGGTTGTCCTCTTCGCCGCGCTAGCTCTTTCCGCCCAGGCCCAATACACGCTGGTCAAAATCAGCACCGACAATTTCACCAATTCCGATAGCGTTCACAAGACTGAAGTCGAGCCCGATTCCTTCGCCTGGGGAAACACCATCGTCATGACCTACCACGTCGCCCGCCGCCCCGGCTCCGTCGGATGGGGTAGCGCCGACGTCGGCTTCTCCACTTCCCTCGATGGCGGCAAGACTTGGACCTACGGCTACCTCCCCGGCCTCACCGTTAACTATGAAAACGGTACCTACGGCGCAGCCGCCGATCCCTCCGTCGCCTACGACGCCAAACATGGCGTCTGGATGATCTCCACTCTTCCCCTCGTTGGATTGAACGGTAACAACGGCCTCATCGGCGACGTCGCCGTCAGCCTCTCCACCGACGCCCTTCACTGGGGCAATCCCATCGTCATCGACGACACCCATCTCGACGATAAGAACTGGACCGTCTGCGATAACACGCCCAGCAGCCCCTACTATGGCCACTGTTACACCGAATGGGATCAGGCCTTCGGCAGCGGCGACGTCCTCATGAGCACTTCCACCGACGGCGGCAAAACCTGGGGCCCCGGTAAGCCCTCCGCCGACCAAGCCGGCGGTCTCGGAGGTGAGCCTCTCGTCCAACCCAACGGCACCGTGATCGTCCCCTTCGAGGGCTTCGGCCTCCAGGCGTTCCGCTCCACCAATGGTGGCGCCTCATGGGGTAACAGCGTCACCATCGCCCAAATCAACGAGCATGGCGACGCCGGCAACATCCGCAATCCCGATCTGCCTTCCGCCGCCATCGACGCCTCTGGCAAGGTTTACGTCGTCTGGTCAGATTGCCGTTTCCGTACCAACTGCAACACCAACGACATCGTCATGAGCACTTCCACCGACGGCAACACCTGGAGCCCGGTCTCCCGCATTCCCATCGATCCCATCTCCAGTACCGTCGATCATTTCCTCCCCGGCATTGGCATCGATCCCGCGACCTCCGGCAAAACCACTCATCTGACCGTGGTCTACTACTACTACCCGGTTTCGAATTGCAACGATTCCTGCAAGCTGGAAGTCGGATTCTCCGGTTCTCTCGATGGCGGTGCCAGTTGGAGCGGCGGCATATTCCTCGCCGGCCCCATGCAAATCAGTTGGCTGCCGATTTCCGACGGCGGCCCCATGGTCGCTGATTACATCGGCGTCTCCTACAGCAACGGCATGCCTTTTGGCGTTTTTGCCGTCGCCACCGCACCCACTGGCGGCCTGCTCAACGAATACATGTACACCACCAAGCAACCGCTGTTGCCTCCAGACCTGGCCGCCCGCTTCAGTTCTGCGGACGAAAAGCCCATACTTGGAGCCCATTCCGACTTCGATCGCAAAGCCTATTACGATGACGGTCACCATTTCCCCATCCCCGCGACCCGTCATCCAGTGAAGCCAGACGCCAACTGACCCAAAACCAAGAAGGCCATGTTCATTTCTGAACGTGGCCTTTCTTTTCCCCTCAATCGACCAACCGTTCTATTTTCAACTGCCGGAAGCCCGCTAAAGTCCTACGCCCCTCCTGCCGTTAAAGAACTTTAGGAGGTCAAACCCATGTCCACTGCGATTAACCACATTACCCAAGCCCAACCCGCCGCGACTCAGTCGAAGACAGCACCACCGCAGCCACACGCCCAACCGCAACCCGCTCCCAAAGACACGGTTACCATAAGCGCCGCCGCAGCGCTTCGCCAGGAACTGACTGAGACCTCGGTCCAAACCGCCCACGAAGCCAGCCAAGGCGACATTCAGGCAAAGAACCTACTGGCCAGAGAAGCCGCCTTCAAGAAAGCCGGTCTGTAACCAGGAAAGCCGGCCGCCAGGTGTGCCCCGTTCCTGGCGCGTTCTTTGCGCCAGGGGCCAGGAAAACCGCACCCTCGATAATGATCGCAATCGCGTCACTGCCCGCGCTGGCCCTCCCGTCCCAGACGCCCTCCCGCCTTTTTCACATAGACACGCTCTACTATTCACGATAATATTGCCACCGCCGCGAGTCAGTTCGCCCCGCGCAACTCCCAGCGCTACGCGGACAAAACCCAAGTTGAGGTCAGCTCATGCGTTCTGCCTTCCCCGGTTCTCACACTACTGTTGCCCTTGTCGTTTTTCTCGCGACCCTGACGCTGTCCGCCCGCGCCCAATTCACGCTGGAACAAATCAGCGTCGACAAATTCAAGAATGCAGATAGCGCCCACCGCACTGAAGTCGAACCCGACTCCTTTGCCTGGGGCAATACCGTCGTCGCCGCCTACCACGTCGCCCGCCGTCCCGGCTCCATCGGATGGGGTAGCGCCGACATCGGCTTTTCCGTCTCCACCGACGGCGGCAAGACCGGCACCTACGGTTACCTTCCCGGCCTCACCGTGAACTACAAAGGTGGAACCTATTACGGCGCCGCCGACCCCGCCGTCGCCTACGACGCCAAACACGCCGTGTGGCTCATTTCCAGCCTCGCCCTCGTCAATCCCATCGGCGACGTCGTCGTCAGCCGCTCCACCGACGGCCTTCACTGGGGCAGCCCCATCCCCATCGACGTCACTCATAACGACGACAAGAATTGGACCGTCTGCGACAACACCTCCACCAGCCCCTACTACGGAAACTGTTACACCGAATGGGACGCCGCCGCCAGCACCGGCTTAATTCTGATGAGCACTTCGAGCGACGGCGGCCTCACCTGGAGTGCGGGCAAAAGCACGGCTGACGGCGCCGGTGGACTCGGCGGCGAGCCACTCGTTCAACCCAACGGCACCGTCGTGGTGCCTTTCTCAGAGAATTATGCGGGCGTCGGCGCTTTCCGTTCCACCAACGGCGGATCCAGTTGGACGAGTTCCGTTAGTGTCTCCTCGGTCGATAACCACAGCGAAGGCGGCGGCCTGCGCAGTCTGCCTCTGCCCTCCGCACAAATCGACGCGGCCGGCAAAGTCTATGTCGTCTGGCAGGACTGCCGTTTCCGCACCGGCTGTGCCGAGAACGACATCGTCATGAGCACTTCGTCCGACGGCAAGACCTGGACCTCGCCCGCCCGCATTCCCATCGACCCCGTCACCAGCACCGTCGATCACTTCATTCCCGGCATCGGAGTCGATCCCACCACTTCCGGCGCCACCGCGCATCTTACTCTCGTCTACTACTACTACCCGGTTTCCAGCTGTAACTCGAATTGCCAGTTAGACGTCGGCTTTGTAACTTCGCAGAATGGCGGCACCACCTGGACCTCCGGCGTGCAACTCGCCGGCCCCATGCAACTCAGCTGGCTGCCCGACTCGGACCTCGGCCCCATGGTCGCCGACTACATCTCCGTCTCCTACATAAACGGCAACCCCTTCGGAGTATTCGCCGCAGCCAAAGCGCCTTCCGGCGGTCTGCTCAACGAGGCCATGTACACCACCAAACAGCCGCTCCTGGCTTCAGCCGACGCGCCCCAGTTCAGCTCCAAGGACGAAGAACCCGTACCCAACCACAAGTCCGATCACGTGATCAAAGGCTACTACGACGACGAAGGCCGCTTCCCAGTCCCCGACTGGAAGATGCCTCAGTTTGATAACAAGTAGAAGTTGGGTAGAAAAGCTTGTGGGGGCGGACCCTCCTGTCCGCCCTTTTTGCTTGGAAAGGGCGCGGCCTGCGCCGCGCCGCAACTCTACCCCCACCCACCTCGTCATTCCGAGAGCCTTCAGGCCCGAAGAATCTGCTTTCTTTTCGATGCCCCATAAATATGGTAATATGGGACTGTGAAGACGACTCTCGAAATTCCCGATTTCCTGTTCCGCCGTGCCAAGTCCGCCGCCGCCCAACGCGGCATTCCCCTGCGCCAGCTCGTCACCGAGGCAGTCCAGGAAAAACTGAAAATGACATCTCAGGAAAAACCCTGGATGAAGCATCTCGGAAAGCTCAAACATCTCCATAAGGAACGAAAGCAAATCGAAAAACGGGTGGAAGAAGCCTTCGAGCAGATCGATCCGGAAGTCTGGCAGTGATTCTCGACACCAACGCCTTGTCTGCCGCGGCTGACGACGATCCTGGAGTCGCTGCCGTTCTCGCGCGCGCCGAACAAATAGTGCTCCCCGTGATTGTGCTCGGCGAGTATCGCCATGGCATCGCCCAGTCCCGCAATCGGGCCAGTTACGAGAACTGGCTGGCAGGACTGCTCAACGACTGCCTGGTGTTGGACATCCAGGAGCCGACCACGCATGATTACGCAGAGATCACCCTCGAACTAAAGCGCAAGGGCAAGCCAATCCCAACCAATGACATTTGGATTGCCGCCCTCTGCCGCCAGCATTCTCTCCCCCTCCTGAGCCGCGATCGCCATTTCGATCTCGTAGCCGGAACCAAGCGCATCGCTTGGTAAGCGCAGACTATCCCAACCTACCGACGCAAACTCTCCCAAGCCTCGCGATACTTCTCAAACTTCGATCGCTTCTTCTTAGTCTCCGGAAACAACTTCAAAGACCGCAACCGCTGAAACACTTTCACCGGAAACACATACCAAGCGTCCTTGGGCACAACATAAGCAACCAGAGCATCAATATCCTCCCCGCAATAAGCCCGAAACGCATGATCATGCGTGCGAAAACTGTACCCACCGTCCTCGCCCTCGCAGTGCGCC
>Ga0206987_1005_pt1 | contig 61418 bp, 58 predicted proteins | sample Alteio_BWMinCont_11_FD_153281 | JGI IMG/M metagenome (GOLD analysis project Ga0206987, IMG submission 153281) | Enriched cells from forest soil in Barre Woods Harvard Forest LTER site, Petersham, Massachusetts, United States -... | ecosystem: Environmental > Terrestrial > Soil > Temperate forest >... | reverse complement strand
CGAGGAGTGCAACCGAGAAAATCAGCGCGAGCACAGTCGCGACCGCGCCCATCATCGCCGACAGGATCGCGCGCGCGTCGTCGATGCTGCCCATCGTCAACCACGAGGGGATGTGAATGACGCCATACTTGTCGAGGATGTCCGGAATCAGGGTGATCGCGAACAGCGCGACTGCGGCGAGTGAGAGCTGCAGCGGGATTCGCCAGAGGTTAATGTCGCGTTGCGAGCGGAGCTTGGTCGGGCGCGGAGCGAGCATGCGATGTGATTCCAAATTTCTATCTTCCCAAGAGCAATCGTTCCAGCACTGGACCGAGGGCCAGAGCAGGAAGATAGCTCAAGGCCACCATCACTATCAAACAAGTCGTGAGTAAGACCCCGAACACAAGAGAATGGGTCGGAAGAGTTCCCGATGAGGAAGGGGTATTTCTCTGACGACCAAAGAGAGCGGCAAACGCCAATGCAGGAATCGCTAGACCGAACCTGCCAACCATCATCGCCAATGCCGTGGTGAGGTTGTAAAACGGAGTGTTGGCACTCAGACCGGCAAAACTTTGGCCATTGTTGGCGAAGCAGGAAGTGAAGGCAAAGAGAATTCCCGTAAAACCATGCGGGCCCGTGTTGACGGTGAGCCCGGACAGTCCCATCTTGGTGCTCACGGCAATCGCGGTCAGTGGCAGGACGACTAGCGGGGCCGCCAAAGCGTAAAGCATGATCATTTTGTTCTCCGCAGGCCCAATCTTCTTCCCCAGGTATTCGGGCGTGCGACCAACCATTAGCCCAGCCAGAAAGACGGCGATTGCGGCGGCCATGACCATGCTGTAAAGGCCTGTCCCCAGACCTCCGAATACGAGTTCTCCGAGGAGCATGTTCACCAACAACACCATACCGCCGAGCGAGGTGTAGCTATCGTCCATCGAGTTGTTTGATCCCGTGGCTGTGTTGGATGTAACGACAGCTGTAAGGGTCGAACTACCTATGCCGAAGCGTACCTCCTTGCCTTCCATGTTCCCGCCAGACTGGAGGCGACTGTGGCGGGAATCCACGTTCGCGATGTGGGGGAACCCCCGTTGTTCAAAGTGATGTACAGAGACCAGTCCGCAGACGAACAGGAGGAGCATCACACCGTAAAGAAGCCATCCTTGTCGGGGCTGGCCCACCATCCTGCCGAAGGTGTTCGTGAATGCGGCAGGCAGGAGCACGATCGCCAACATTTCGAGGAAGTTTGCAAGCGGCGTAGGATTCTCATAGGGATGCGCCCCATTTACGTTAAAGAATCCGCCGCCATTCGTGCCGAGATTTTTGATGATCTCTAGTGCGGCTACTGGGCCCTGTGGTATGACCTGCTTGGTACCCTCGACGGTAGTGGCGACGGTGTAAGGACGAAAGTTCATCGGAACGCCCTGCCCGACAAGCAACAAGGCGCCTATCAGTGCTCCCGGTAACAGGATCCAGAGCAGGGCGCGTGTGAGATCAGCCCAAAAGTTGCCCAGCGTGTCTGAGAGTTGCCGGGCAAGGCCGCGGATAAAGGCAACGCCCACGGCTAACCCAGCAGCGCCAGCCAAAAAGTTCTGCGCGCAAAGTCCGACCATCTGGCTGAAGTAGCTCATCGTGTTCTCGCCGGCGTAGGCTTGCCAAGTTGTGGTGGTCGAAAAGCTGATCGCTGTATTCAAAGCCAAGTCTGGCGATAACTGCGTCGTTTGGTACTGCGGGAAAAACCAGGGAAGAAACTGCTGCAATCTGAGAATGGCATACAACAAGAGCGTCCCGGCAACGCCAAAGAGCACAAAACACGTTGCATATTCCTTGCCCGTCATCTCCACATTTGGATCTACGAAAGTAATGCGATAAATCAGTCGCTCGATAGGAAGACAAAAACGATCAACCGCGGTCCGCTGTCTGGAAAAGACCCGTTCCATGTATCCACCCAGAGGCCTTACAAGGGCAGTGACAATGGCCACAAACAACACGTATTGAATTGCGCTATATAAATCCACGATCTACTCAGGAGCAGCCCGACCGAAGCGTCATCAAAACAATTACCAGGTCCCCCCAACCCGCTAGGAGCCCCACCCTGCTTGCAGCCCGCGTCGGTGTCTTTCTATGGAAACAAGTTTACCTAGAGCTAGTCTGGCGACGGATCGCCTGAATGCGGAACGAATAGCCGATCCCAATGAGATGATCCACTACGGCGGATGACAGACCCACGCCGACATGGAAGTCAATCTGTTGCTCCTTGGTGATCTTTAGAGCCGTCCCGAAGTGCAGCAAGTGCTGTGGCCCACCATCTTCCGCAAAGTCGCCCGCGTATTCGACAAAGGCGTCCCAGGGCTTCGTCAATTGACGATCCAAGAGGAAAGTCGATTCGCCAGTCACGTTTCGCGTGCGCCCTTGAGTGGGCCAATACACCGAGAACATTCCGGCCGCCGTCCAGTTTGTGGACAGAGCGCGCGACCACGGCACTTGCAATCCCGGATCGTACCCGCCGCTCGACACGCTGTTGGTGCCGGTCGGAAAACTCAGGAACAGGATCACGGATACATCGAATTTACCGCGGGTGGGGCCAAGCTGTTGTTTTACTCCAAAGGCAAAGTCGCCGAATCCCGAGCCGCCACCAGCGTTCAGGTTGTGGAAATAGTCCGATCCAGTGAAACGCAACTCAGTCCTCTTGGCGACTCCAAAACGAACTAAGCTCTCCGGACCATCTAACACGCTCTGTCCCTGACTGCTAGTTTCAAGGAAACCGTTTTCCACCTGCAGGCTGCCAGTCGGAACCACCACGCTGGAATTCGTAACTGCGGGCCGATCCGTCGCGATCGGTCCCGGTACGTCAACGCTCGGGGACTGATCTTGGCTATGTAATCGCGGCACTCCGGGCAAGATGAATGCCAGCAGAACGGCAGAAACGCGAGCGAGCATTATCCGAGTGGACAGTTCAGTGTTCCCCAAGCAAGCACCGTAACGCACCGCGTCTACTTGCCCACGTTCGCAGGGTGGCTTACGCGCAATTTCGATTGCTCTAGTTCCTTTGTGTCCAACTGCCCTTTCTTATCTTTATCCAGCGTGTCGAACTCAGATTCCATGAACTTCATCCACTCTTCCTTGGAGATTTTGCCGCTCTTGTCGGTATCCATAAGGAGAAGCAACTGCTTGACCTCGGGCTCTCCCAATGCCAGCTTGTCCTGCGACTTCGGAGCTGCTGCCTTTTGTGCGACCGCGGAACCTAGTATGGCCCAGATAGCGACCAGCACTGGCAATGGGCACGATGACCCGTACGATGTGCGTTCGTGTCAGCATAGCTGACCTCCACAAAATCCCCCATTTCCAATCCGTTCTTACGCAGCGCGCCTCACTGGGTTTCTCTGCTTCGGCAGTTCAGCTATCGTGGGTTCGGCGGAGCCGAGTCTCAGACGCACCCAATAACCGCTCGACCAAGGCTTGCTCTCCTTACAAAGAGCCACCAAGAACCGCAAGTAAAATGCAATGCTCGTTATGCAAAGAAACGTCATTGCTATTTTTGCGAACATGTCAAAGCTCGGTCCGGATTCCCAACTCGAAGCGTTGCCCAAATCACGCAACCCAGATCATTAACGAACAAAATGTATAAAGTTCGAATAAAAAAATGATAATTAATTCATAAAAAGGCGAGGGTGGTGGTTCGATTTCTCCGGAGCCTTGTCGATTTGGTAGCTCTGGATCTCCTTCGAACATCTCGGCTCCCACGGATCATCTTCATCCCCCGTGCTGGTATTGATATCGGCGTCAACCCGATACCAAAGCACAATGGCGCTCTCCACTGGAGTGGCGCATTCTTGTGTCATGCGACTGACGCCAAGAATCTCATTTTCATTCACTCTCGCGGATCCGAGGGTGTTGATAGGCATGGAGAATGGTCGCGCTATTCGGAGACGCCAGACCGCCGGATGCGGGTAAGAAATCTATGAGAGTTACACGTTCACTTGTCTCAGTAGTCGATGACGATGAATCCGTGCGGGAGTCGCTACCCGACTTGCTGAAAGAGTTCGGCTTTGCGGCCCGCGCGTTCTCCTCGCCTGCAGAGTTCCTCGCCTCCGATTGCGTCGGCGAAACCAGATGTCTAATCCTCGACATTGTCATGCCCGGAATGACCGGTCCCGACCTTCAGCAGGAATTGAAACTTCGTCGACAAGAGATTCCAATCATCTTCATCACCGCTCAGAGAGATGAGGCTGTGCGCTCGCGAATGCTCGAAAGGGGTGCAGTGGAGTGCCTGTTCAAGCCATTCAGCGATACGGCTCTGCTGCAAGCGCTCAGTGTCGCACTTCGAGTGCGTTAGGCCGATTTGTTTGTTCTGCGCTAGGAGGACATTAAATGAATTTTAGCCCGCGGGAACACTATGCCTTAGTGGCAAAAGCTCGATTTCGGACATTCAGGCTCGCGCGGCTATTGGTCGACAGGCGCTTCTCGAGGACTTTGACGTCCTCGATACCGGCGCGAGTAAATGTGTCCCATTCCCTATCGAGTAGGTGTTGCTTCGGTTCGACTGTGTGACCAAGCCACATGATGGCCCCATTCTCACCATCAAACTTGCGCCATGCTGAACCGGGGTTACCCGAACGGATGAACGAACCGTACATCGCTCCAAACTGCGTAGCGATCCGTCTCAGTTCTGCCCGATCGGCGCCATCGTAGCCGGGCCACATCCGCAAAATATCCTCTGTTAGATTCCGGAAAACGATCGCCGTATCGCCAGTATGAGCGGCGCGAAGATAGCCTCCATAACCAGGCAAGTCATAGGAGAACTGGAAAACATGTGTAGGAATTCCTTGCGATGCAAAGTTGCGTGCGATCGCCAATGATGCGTACTTGAAAAACTCGAAGGACATAACGTCGCCGAGTGTATAACCAGGCTCTGCATGGTCAGGATACAATTCGCGATACGCCCGATACATTCTCGTTGCGCCGCCCTCGCCGAACACTTGCGCGAAGACGGCGATAACATCGTCCTCAGTTCCGCGCTGGGAAGTCTTCGAGTGCCCGCGGAAATACTGCCATTCATCCTTGGCAAAGCCAATCATCACTTCAAAATCCCGTCGGGGATATGTTCGTTCTGACAAGAACCGAGCTGGAAGCTGCGGGACGAAATTTCCATCGACAACAGGCCCAACTGGACGCCAAGCGCAATTCTTGTCTGCCGGGAAGTATCGCTGCAGCATGCTATGCACAGCGAGAAACTTGTCTGGGTCGAGTGTCAGAAGTTTGTCGGTATCATCAATGTTAAGAATTTGTAGATATATCTGCGCTATTGCCACTCCGTCTTCTTTTTCTTGCGTACACCATACGTGAAACGGCGAAAATGATTGGATGATCGCGCGCCGGATCAGCGACTGTGTGCCAGGGTAGGTGAGAAGATGAGATACAGCCGTGGCTCCCGCCGATTCGCCACCGACCGTAATGTTGTCTTTGTCGCCGCCGAACGCTTCTATATTGTCGTAAACCCACTGCAGCGCGGCAATCTGATCTTGCAAACCGAGATTGATCGCTTCGGGAAAGCGGTCACTCACCAAGCCAAAGTGAACACAGCCAAGAGCGCCCATTCGATATGTAGGACGCACTACAATAATGTTCTCTTCGCGAGCGAGGTTAGCAGCATTTTCCAGTCGGAAATGGCCGGAGCTGGCTGTGTTTGCGCCGCCGTGATAGTAAACATAGACGGGTAGCTTCTCAGGGCGCTCGATAGATGGCGTCCAGATGTCCACGTAAAGGCAGTCCTCGCTTGCGTTGTTCTGGGCATAAGCTTCCGCAGCATAGGCTGGCCACAAGGGATCGCCTGGCAATCCAGGATCCATCGCATGAACTTCGGCCATGACTTTCTCACGATTCCCCGCGTTGATCTGATACGAGGCGGGACCGGACCGGGTAGCGTCGCGCTCTCCTTCCCATCGCAGCGGAATAGGAGAGCGAAACCGTCTGTCGCCAACTGGTGGCTCTGAATAGGGAACACCCCTGAAGACCTGAACGCCGTCTTCACACCCTCCGAGAAGCATCCCGGACTTCGTAGCTACTCTCGGTATGGTTGCTGCCGACACCGATGGCAGTCGCGGTTGCGACAAAGGGTCAATTCGCTTGTCCATATTTTGTTTCCTTTGAAACTAGAGGCGGAGGTCGCTTAACCCTGGGTGATCGTCGGGACGACGCCCGAGCTCCCAGTGATACTTGCGCTCTGATTCCGGAATGGGGAGGTCGTTGATTGATGCATACCTCGACGCCATGAGCCCATCGTCATTGAACTCCCAATTCTCATTGCCATACGACCGATACCAATGACCCGAGTCATCGTGCCACTCGTAAGCAAAGCGCACGGCAATGCGGTTTCCCGTGAATGCCCACATTTCTTTGATGAGCCTGTAGTCGAGTTCTTTGGCCCACTTGCGAGAGAGGAAAGCAATAATTTCGTTTCGCCCGTTGATGAACTCCGAGCGGTTCCTCCACCGTGAATCGATCGCATAGGCAAGAGCCACTTTCGTGGGATCGCGAGTATTCCAACCATCTTCGGCGAGGCGCACTTTTTGAATCGCACTCTCGCGTGTGAACGGAGGCAAAGGGGGACGGCCGGGCGTCGTTGCTGTTGCCATGATTTCTTCTCCTTGCACTTCTCAAGAGTGGATGTTCCAAATCATTTCTGCGCCCTCATGAACTGACTGACCAGAGCCGCAATTTCATCCGCTGCCGTATCCAGTGCGAAATGCCCCCCGTCGACGATGTGGACTTCAGCGTTGGGCACATCTCGCCTATAGGATTCCGGCTCCGAGGGGTCAAACGATGACTCATACTTGCCCCAAATCACCAGCAGGCGCGGCTGCTTTTCACGCATCCAAGCTTGCCACTTGGGATAGTTTTCGACGTTGGTGCGGTAGTCGTAGAAGAGGTCACTCTGAATCTCGATCTGGCCGGGCTGATTGAGAAAGTAAAATTCGTCCGTCCAGAGATCAGGGTCATGGCGTTCCACGTCTGGATCGCTTCCGACATGGCGCGTGCGCGTCGTCTGCAACGACAGCAGGTTGGTACGTAGGGCGCTTTCGTTGGCGGCACGGTCGGCCCAAAAAGCCCGACGCGTCTTCCAGATCGCGCCCAGACCCGTGTTGTGGGCCACCGCGTCTTGGACAATGAGCGCCTCGACCCGCTCCGGGTGCGCCAGGGCCATCCGAAAACCCACGGGACCACCGTAATCCTGCATGTAAAGCGTGTAACGCGAGAGCCCAAGAGCTTCGGTGAAGTGATTCATGGTTTCGGCGATGTGATCGAACGTATAGGCGAATTTTTTCGCGTCCGGCCAGTCACTGTGTCCGAAGCCGGGGTAATCGGGCGCGACTAGGTGAAAGCGATCGGAAAGCTGGCTGAAAAGCGGCTCGAACATGCGAGAGGAAGACGGGAGTCCGTGCAGCAGGAGAAGTGTCGGCGCGTCTTTCGGCCCGGCCTCTCTGTAAAAGATGGAGAGTCCATCTACCTGTATCGTGCGATAAAAAGTCGTGTATTTCACGGGGCGTTCCTTTCCTTGGGCGTGGGCCGGTAGTTGAAATATTGCGAGGATCATAGAAACCACGAGCACCATACGAGAGACCTGCAAGATTCGGGGCCCGGGGGACGAGTAGAAAGGGTGCATGATTTACCTCCGCGTTTAAAAGTCTTGCGCCGTGGGCCGGACGACGAACTCCACGTCGGCTGGCTGCTCCATGGCGTAAGCGAATGCGCGTGTGATCGAGTTGGTCTGTCCATAATCGACCAGCACCTCAACGTGCCTCGCTCGGACTGCAAGGGCCGACCTATCGGGAACTGACCGGTGGTCGATCCAGCGACAGCACAATCCTCTGCGCGAAGCGAGAGGCGGCTCTGCCCAGGCCGAGAAATAGAATCGGCTCAATCAGCTCCAATTCCATCAAGACGAATTTGCCTTCGTGTTCCAATCCATCAACGCGCGCGTACAGGGGTTGGTATTCAACCCTCCGCAACGCTTCGGTTGCTGCATCGATGACCGATCGGCTGGGAACGAACTCGCGGACGCTTCCTCCAAAGTCTGTTTGCACTCGGAAATCGCCGGCGGCCGGAAGCTTGCATACGGCGTGACTGAATTCTCCGTGAAAGAAAATGAATGAACTCTCGCCTTGAGTCTGAATCTGGGGCATGAACTGCTGCACCATGGCCGGACCGCGCAGAATCTCGTCCGTATCCCTGGGGACAAGCCTCGTCCCGTGAGCGGTGGCTGAGACCGTGGGTTTCACGACCGCACAATCCCAGCCGTGTGCTGCGAGAACATCACTCAAGCTCGCTTCCTCGTTTTCGGACAGCCAATGGGTTTCCGGAATCGTAATGCCGGACTGCTCCAGCCGCCGGAGGTACCGCTTGTCGGCGTTCCAACGCACCAAAGCCCCACTGTTTTGAAGATCTACATCGCGCGATTCCACAAGGGAGATCCATGCGAAGAACTCAGGCAGTCGAAGGTGGTAGTCCCAGCAGGAACGAATGATGACTTGGTCAAATTCACTCCAGTCGGTTTCTTGGTTGTCCCAAACCACTGCTTGCGCCTCAATGTCAAAATCACGAAGGAGGGGAATGAGAAGCTGATCATCGGCACTCAGCTTCGGACATCCGCGATGAGTCGCAAGCGCGACGGTTCTCATGCCACCTTCTCCTCTAACATGTGGTGAGGGCTAAAGCCTTCTGCCCCTTTGACCACCTCGCACCAGCCAACGCGTTAGAAGTCCTGCACGGTTGGGCGGATCACCATCTCATCGACTTCCACCTCGACCGGCTGCTCGATTGCGTAAGCGATCGCTCTCGCGATCGCGCTGGCCGGGATGGCCATTTTCATGAACTCGCGTAAATTCTTTCTGGTCGCTTCGTCCGAACTGCTTTCCGCCAGCTCTGTGGCAATCGCGCCAGGTGAAATGATCGTGCAGCGAATGTTTTGGGAATGCAGCTCCATCCGCAGCCCTTCCGTCAACGCGCGCACGGCCGCCTTGGTGGCGCAGTAGACCGTCCCGCCGGGGGCGAACATTTTGATCCCAAAAACCGAAGCAATATTGATGATGTGGCCCGTCTTCTGCTTCTGCATGTGTGGCAGGGCCGCGGCAACCCCATATAGAAGTCCTTTGATATTGACGTCAATCTGCCGGTCCCATTCATCTACCTTAAGGGCCTCGATCGGTGCGATGGGCATAATACCCGCGTTGTTGACGATCACATCGACGCGGCCGAAATTGTCGACGGCCTTTTGGATGAGCGCTTCAACTTCTGCCCGCTTCGTCACATCGCAGGCAAATCCGATAGCCTTGGCGCCGGTGGCCGAGATATCTTGAACCACTGCGTCGATTCGGTCCTTGCGGCGTGCTCCCAATACGACTTCGGCTCCTTGTTGCGCGAGAACTTTTGCGGTGCTTTCCCCGATGCCGCTGCTGGCTCCGGTAATCACTACAACTTTGTTCGTGATATTTGACATTTCCATTCTCCCCTTTTGCGCTTATTTAAGAATTTGCTTTTCACGGCGGGCTGCGCTCCACTGCATGATGGGCGCCGCGATTTCAGATACCTCCTTGACCAATGAGGTCAAGAAAGTCGGTACATCCGTGCAAGTCGAAAGATTGGCGCTTTGCCCGGCCCACATCGGCACAAGATCTGCTCGACCCGCAGCGTCTGCTGCGATTGTGAGATTTCTGACGAGTTCCCGTTGCAACGGATACGGCAGGATCTCGGTCCCGTTCCGGTTCAAGTCCTCCATCACGCGGTTATGGATTGCCCGTGCGAGTCTTCCCGTGAACCCTTTTGTCAAGGCAGTATGTCCGGCATTGCGTCGTCGCAAAGTTTCCCGATGAAGGGGGGAGGCGCCAGATTCTTCGCACGCCAGGAATACCGTTCCCATTTGGACGGCTTCTGCGCCCAGAGCCAGTGAGGCGATTACACCTCGTGCATCTCCTATTCCCCCCGCCGCAATCACTGGCACATCGACGATGTCAACGACTTGTGGGACTAACGACAGCGTGCCGGTGAGCGAATCCTCCGCGGGCCGGAGAAAAGATCCGCGATGCCCCCCTGCTTCGAAGCCGGAAGCAACAACAGCATCCACGCCTGCCTCTTGAAGCGCCGCACCCTCATCGGGCGTTGTCGCCGTGCCGATGGTGACGATGCCTCTCGTTCGGCACTCCCCCAAGATTTCTCTTGCCGGAATTCCGAAGATGAAGCTGAACGCCGGTACGCTCGCGTCCAGTAACACGCGGACCTGCTCTTCAAATCGCCTCGGCGAATATGGCTTGTACCTTGGACGGGGCGCCCCCAAGGCAGCAAGATCAGCGACTAGCGGTGCCAGGCTCCTGTTGAACGCGTTTTCATCTGCTGCTCGCGCACCTCCATCCTCCATTGACACCCATAGGTTCATCGCGAACGGTTTCGATGTAAGGGAGCGAATCTGTGCGATCACGTCCTTGATCGCTCCCGGCACCAAGCTGTGCGCGCCAAACGATCCGAGCCCGCCAAAGTTCGACACTGCGGCCGTCAGGCTTTGCGATGACAACCCGCCGAGTGGCCCCTGAACGATGGGATACTCGATCCCGAGCTTGGCGGTAAGCCGGTTCTGGTTCCACGAGGCAGGCATGATCACCCCTTGTAAGTGAAGCCATTGCACCGAACGTTTCGCTAGCGTCGATGCGCTGGAATCTGGCCCTCCCTGATTTTGGTTTGAACGCTCCTACCGATCCACTTATGCGACTGATTTCTTCTTGGCGTTGAGTGCCGGTAGAAGAAGTTTCACAAGCGCTTCATCAGAGAACGGATTCTGACCTGAGATCACCTCGCGATCTTGAAGGACGTAGCTCTTCCAAGGCTCGACCACACTTACGTCACCGCCCGCCGTACGCAAGGCGAAGTCCGGGTAGAAGAACACCTTGCCACCAATCTCAATCGGCTCCCGCTGCTGCTCTTCCGCTGTCGAAAAGATGGTCAACTTATATCCGGAATATATCCAACCTTTAGCCTTTGCCCGGGCTCCAGCGGCATCGCCCGCCTTCAGCGCGTCGACCACCTCTGTCGAATTCGGAAGAGCCGCGAGAAGTGAAATCGGGCCATGGCAGAGCACTGCCGTAGGCTTGGACGTTTTGTGAAAGTGTCTCAGCACGGTGCCAGCGTCGGGATCATCGAGAAGATCGATCATCGGGCCATGGCCGCCGGGGACGAAAACAGCGTCATATTGATCCAGGCCCGACGCGACGACGTCCGCGATGCGCTTCGGATCTCTGAGCCCAGCCAGGCCGTCGCGGAACAACATATAGTCCTGAAGCCTGGCCGCGTCCCCGCCGAAGAAATCGGCGACCTCTGAATTCACATCCGGTTGGGGCGTGTTGCCTTTGGGGTTGGCGAAGGTGATTTCGTAGCCCTCCTGCATGAGGGCGCGCACCGGAACCGTCAGCTCGTTGAGGTAGTAGCCAGCGCCCATATAAACCTTGCCATCTTTCAAGGGCAACCCGCGACCGCTCGATACCAGTACCAAGACTTTTCCTTTTGTTTTCATCTTAATTTCTCCTTTTTGAAATTGAATCTGTTTTCCTGAGAGCCACTCAATCTCTCCTCGACTCTTCGCATCTGAGCGTCTGCCTCGCTTGAAGCCTCTGTTATCCAGCTGTCTCGAAAATGAGTTCCAACGCGACCGATGTACCGAGTGGAAGGCTTGCGACGCCATACACTAGCCGGCAGGGGTTCTTGTCTTTGCCGAAGACATCTTGCAAAAGCTCCGAAGCGCCGTCGGCGATTTTAGGCTGATCGCGGACATCGCCCGAAGTGGCCACTGCGACTCCGAGCCGGACGATCCGCTTCACTTTGTCGAGCGATCCCAAATGCTGCTTGGCGACGGCAAGGCCATTCAGTGCCGCCAGGCGGGCAGCTGCGTGCCCTGCTTCCACATCGAGTTCCGCGCCTACGCGCCCGATAAATTTGGCTTCGCGGCCTTCAGTGGGAAGCATTCCGGTGAGAAAGAGCAAGTTGCCCGTCTGCACCGCTTCCGCGTAGATGCCGAACGGCTCAGGCGGCGGTGGAAGCTTGATGCCGAGTTGTCCTAACCGCTGCTCGGCAGTGGCAAGACGAAGGCCATCCCCGTCTAAGGTTTTATCTTTTGAACTCGTATTCATTAGAGCCCGCTCCAGCTTCGGTTTGATCGTCCAAAATCTGATTGTTCACAATGCCCCATCTGAGGCTGTGCCGATGTGAATGCTCAGCGCTTTCCCACGAAATCTCCCAAGCGAGTTTCTGCATCGCCAGGTTTGCAAAAGCCTCGGTCTAATAGCGTTTTGATTCTCTGCTGGGTGGCCGGTCGTCCCATCGAAGCAACGCACGCGTCCCACCCGGATTGGATTTCGATATCAGGCGGCAGACTAGCAACATTGACCAGGCGCTTGGTATCCATGATTGTTTGTTTGTCGAAGGAGGCGATTCGGGTAGCAAGCGCATCGACAAATGCGTCAAGATCAGTATCCGGCAACGACCGATTCACATAGCCGTAGCGCTCGGCCAGGTCGCCTGAGACGTCATCCGCGCTCAGAATTACTTCCAGGGCGCGTCCTCTTCCCATGAGGCGCGACAGTCGCGCCATAGGGCCACCGCCAGGCACCAGACCAGCGCCAACTTCAAATTGCGACAAGACGGCTTTTTCGCGACTGGCAAAACGCATGTCGCAAGCAAGGGCAAGCTCACTTCCCATACCAGTCGCCCGCCCGCGAATCGACGCTATCGATACGACAGGTGCACTACTCAGGCGCGCCAGCATCTCGGGCCACGGGTGCAAGCCGGTTGGTCCAGGAGGGAGGTGCGCCAAATCGTCAAGCTTTGCCAGAAAATCCAAATGAATCAGGAAAAAACCTTCAACAGCACTGTCAAAAACCACCACCTTAACCTGCTCGTCAGTCTCGATCGCAGTGATGATCTCGCCCACTTGCGGAAGCATCTCCGGACCGAAGATGTTGATCGGCGGATGGTCAATGGTGACTCTCCAATACTCAGGCGAGCGCCGGGCCAAACGTATCTCAGCAGTCTTTGTTGCTGCGTGATCCTTCATGTTTACTGTCTCCCCATCATTTGGTTTTATGTTTGATTTTGCATTGCGGTAGTCTCATGAGGCGCTTTTATCACGGGACTTTGGTGAGGTGGTCCCACGTAGGGAAAGTCGATTAACAGATCGCCGTGAGGTCCTACTTTGTCTTCCGTCACCTTCCCATTTGTCATGATGCGAATAAACGAGTCAAACGCATCGTCGGTAAGTGTTCGGCCGTTATCAGGAAAACGCGCCGGGCGCGTAGAGTCGTAAGGCAGAACGTCTGGGAGCAATGTTCCCGCCACTCGCTTCGCCTCAGCCGGCGAATATCCCCCTGTGTGCTCGAGAGCGTGCGCGAACCCCGCAAGGAAGCGTCCATCATGCGCGGGCTCACCCGCAAGGTAGGCATCTCTTTCTTCGACAAGTATGACCGCTTGTGCAGGACGGGCTCCGCGCTCTACTTGGATCCATGCGCCGCCATCACCTGGCGTAAGCGTGCGGGCCCACAAGCGAACCTCTTTTGCTCCCAGAGCAGAGTTGGGTACTTCAAGAACGATGCTGCACACATCTTTGTCAGCGAAGAAATCGTCGCCGGTGAACTGCAACTTGTTCTTTGCGCCTTCCACGTCGCAGAAGAAAGGGTCGCTGCGCCAGCCGGCGAAAAGGCGGGTATTGCCTGCCTGCGTAATCCTCGCCTCGCGCCCTATTGAAACCGTCGCCCCCTCGACGATCACCCGCCCGCCATCGCCGGTAACGGCGGCTTGTGGGCCATCAACTCGGCGTAGAGTCGCGGTTTGGGCGCCCCGCTCGAACGCTGAGAAGCGCACCCGGTACGCGATATCGGCAACCGCATCACCATCGGTGTCAATCTTTAGTTCGTACAGCGCTTCGGGTGCGAAAGGCTCAGTCGTAGTAGGCCCAGGAGGGTTTTCGCCGGCAGACGGATGCACATTCATAATCAGGATGGATTTCCCAGTGTCTCCCGGTTTGGGAAAGGCATACAGATCCGTGAAATCCAGTCGAGCGTCCCCATGAGGAAAGCTGAAGTCAGGGCCGGAATAATGGTGCGACATTGATTAGTCCTTCTCTTGCGATTCTGTTCTGTCTGGCGAGGGTCAGAACGCGGCAGCACCGGCAACGGCGACAGCATGATCCTGATCGCCGGAACCACCGCTGACTCCAATCGCTCCTACCACCTTGCCATCGCGCTTTAGCGGGATGCCGCCAGCGAAGATCATGATCTTGCCGTCGTTTGACGCATGAACACCGAAGAATGGGCCTCCTGACTGAGCATACTTTGCTAACTCTTTCGTTTCGATGTCGAATGCGCGCGACGTGTAGGCCTTCTTCAGAGCGATATCAATGCTGCCAATCCAGCCGTTGTCCATGCGAATGTGGGCTACGATATTTCCGCCTTCGTCAGCCACTGCGATGTTCATGGGCTGGCCGATTTCCATGGCTTTTTTCTCGGCCGCGCTGATTACGCGGCGGGCATCTTCTAATTTCACTTCGGTCATGGTTCTCCTTCGTTGCATCAAGATTGAAGTCATAGTTCCGTCATGTTCCGGCCGCAATCACAGCCTGCCGGCGAAACGGTCTGCTACAGGACCGGCTCACGCCACTTTGACCGTAACGTCGATGTTGCCCCGTGTAGCGTTGGAATATGCACATGTCGTCTCGTGCGTGGCATCCACAATGGCCTGGGCGACTTCGCGCTCCAAGCCCGGCAGGCTGACGTTAAGCCGTGCTCGGAGGAAGTAGACGTCGCCAGAATTGCACAGGTCTATTTCGGCATCGACGGCTGCGTCAGCCGGAAGTTTGACCTTCATCTTGTTGGCCACGAGCCCCATCGCACTAATGAAACAGGCTGACCAACCGGCGGCAAACAACTGCTCCGGATTGGTGCCGGTCCCTGGAACTCCGGGAGCCGAAAACTTAACATCTAAGCGGCCATCATCACTGCGCGAGGCGCCGCCGCGCCGACCGCCCGAAGTATGGGTCTTGGCCGTGTACAGCACCTTCATCACTTTCTCGGTCGAACCAGCTAGTGCGTGGGTTTCTTGATAAATGGTCATCCTGTTTTCTCTGTGCGTCGGTCAAAGCCGGCAAAATGCAGTGAAATGATCAAAACAGCTGCTAGCAAAACAACTGTCGCGAGCCAGTTCCTTGACGCCTCTGCCCTGCGCGTAATTCTGAGTAAACCGCACATCCGAAACGTCGTTGTTCGGTTTTATGCTGGAATGGTCGGAATCTTGCTAGATTTTTCATGCGCCGCCCGAGAGAGAGGACTCTAACGACCGACACATGGGCATGGAGGCTTGTCTTGGAGGATCAAAGACGAGTTGGAATTAGGTACGGCGTGGCCAGCCAAAACTATTGACGGACGGGGACTCACGCGGTCGCGAGGAGCGATCAGCTACGAATGCTGGAGGCGATAGAGGACAGCGCAAGTTCGGCCTTTGCGCGAATCGCATCTGTATTGGCATTTAGAAAGTCGAGAAATGTGCGCAATATGACTGAGGTCTCGCCTCGTGACCACGCCACGATTAGGTCGAGATGCAGATCCGGCACAAGCCGAACGAACTGCACACCATTGGACCGCAGATTACTGATGGAGGCGGGGACGATGGCTACGCCTTCCTCTGCCTCAACCAATGAGAGGATCGTCTGCATCGAATTCGGCTCATTCTCGACCTGCGGAGAAAAACCTTGAGAGCGGCACGCTCCCACGATTGTGTCGAAAACACCGGGAGCTCCCTGCCGGTGAAAAAGTATGAACCGTTCTTTGGCAAGGTCAGCAAGCCGAATCTTTTTGCTCTTTAATTTTAACTTTCGTGATCGAGGGACGACCGCAACCAGGGGGTCGCGTAGCAATACTCTCGATTGTCGATTCTTACTACGCTCGAGCGAGAGGGTCCGCGTGATGGCGATATCGATTTCACCTCGGTCACATGCCTTGTCCAGTTCGGCGGGATACAGATCATGAAGTGCGAGCTTTACGTTCGGATATTCCAGTTTGTATCGGCGAATGAGATCCGGCAGGAAAGAAAGAGTTGCCGAACCGATAAACCCGATCGAAAGCCTCCCAACTTTGCCTTCGGCGGCCCGTTTGGCAGTGAGAATGGCAGTCTCCGCCTGTTGAAGGATACGAACGGCGTCCTCATAAAATATCTCGCCTTCCGGCGTCACACGCGCGTTGCGATGGGCTCGTGAAAAGAGTTTCAGTCCTAGTTCGTCCTCTAGATCGGACACGGCCTCGCTGATCGAGGGCTGAGCAATGTGCAGCCGGCGTGATGCCTCTCTGTAGCCCTTGCACTCTACTACCGCTGTAAAATAGCGCAGATGTCGTAGTTCCATCTGACAGGCACTCCCTATCAGTCTGATTGGAACATACGATGCATCGGAATGTCACTTTCCCAAATCTATCCGTATGAAGCGCCCGGATGGGCCAAGGAAAAGGATCGCAGACCGCAGCTGTTATTCACAGCACGAGGCATGGGGTAAGAGAAATGAAAGTCGAACTATTTCCACCCGACCCTGAAACAGAGCCGCGTCATTGGGTACGGCATGATCAGGCTTTCGCAATGATGTTGCGGCCCGGCTCAATTGAGTGGGGTACGAAGCGTTCCGCACTCGAAACGTTCGATTACACCCCGGGCGATTTAGCATTGTGCGATCGTCATGTGGGTGAGTGGGTTGGACTTGTGAACGTAACGCATCTGCAACTCGGTATTTCCGATGCGGCACTGATGGCCTGCTCGGACGGAGCTTACGGCGAGGTAGAACTGCACGCTTCCCGTAAGTTTGCGGACCCGCGTCTGAGTGCGATGGTTGCGGCCGCTCATGCGGAGATGGTTGCTGGCTTTCCGAGCGGACGACTGTTCCTGGATTCTCTCGAACAGGCGATGGCCGTAACGCTGGTCAATGGTCATGCAGTAAGGCACCGTCCATTGCAATTTTCCCGAGGCGGACTCAACTCTGCGCGTTTGCGGAGGATTAAAGAATTGGTCGATGCGAAGATGGAAGGCGACTTGAGTCTCGAGGAGATGGCGCAATCGGTCGGATTGAGCACAGCTCATTTCGCGCGGATGTTTCGCAAATCAACGGGCGGGACTCCACATCAATTTGTTCTGCGCCAAAGGCTTGAGCGTGCTAAAGGGATGTTGCGTGCTCCTGATGCTCGAGTATTGGACGTGGCCCTTGCCTGTGGTTTCAAGACCCAGCAGCACTTTGCGCAGGTCTTTCGTGGCGTCTGGGGAGTCAGCCCGACAGAGTATCGCCAGGAACTGGTCGGCTCCGAGGCGACCGGCGCGTCGGAGGCCCGTTCCGAAGATACGCGACTCCAGGTGATTAGTGGTTAGCCGCCAAAACATCATTCTCACTGGTTGCCGTCTAGTTCCTTAATTAACCTCTCGCCCTGTGGGGAAGTTGTAACTCAGCACTCATCGCTCCTTCAGCTTCTTGCACCCGGCTCAGCGCTCTGTTCTCCGCCAATGATTCTGACTCGGCCAGGCCATGGCTCAGTCAAAATCTCGTCGTCCAACCTCGCGTCGTCGTTTTCCCCGGAGCACGAATTTAGCAAGATTCCGACCATCCCAGCAGAAATCCGCACAAGTCCGTTTCCGATATGAAGTTTACTCACACTTGTGAGCAGAGGTCGATCATTCGCCCGAAACTCGTTCAACACAGGAGGACGAATCAATGGAAGCAATTGGATTGTTAGTCACGCTCGAAGCACGCGCAGGCAAGGAGGCCGCTGCCGAGGCATTTCTGAAGTCAGCGCAGTCACTGGCGGTGGATGAAAAAGGGACCCTGAAATGGTATGCGTTCAGGCTCGGACAGCGGAAGTTCGGCATCTTCGACACCTTTGCCAATGAGGCGGGCCGCAGTGCCCACTTGACTGGCGAGATCGCGAAGGCACTGGGAGCGCGAGCCAGCGAATTATTTGCGGTCTCTCCGCAGGTGGAAAAAGTGGACATCCTTGTAAGCACCCCTCTGAAAGGCTGAGTCCGGGTTCCAGAAAGAAACAGCAATGAGGGAGAAAAATAATGATTAAGGAGCAAGAAATGAAAATCTCACAAATGCACCGAGCTGATTCTGCGCTTCGGGAGCCCAAGTCAGCCCTCCCACGCCTGATCCGCGGTCTCGGCTTAACCCTTCTCGCGTGCACGCTCGTTATCGGTGTGGCCGAAGCCCAGCAAGCGGCCGCTCCGATTGAAGGTGTCATCGGAAAGCTACAGTCATTTGATGGTAAGGCGCTTGAGGTTCAGACACCTTCGGGTGTGGTTCACGTTGCGGTTAAGGAGCCCCTTACAACCTATAAACAGATACCCTCCGATTTGAGTCATATCACCGCTTCGTCTTACGTCGGCGCCGCATCGACCGAGCAGAACGGGAAGCAAGTCGCGAAGCAGGTCTTCATATTTCCACCGGAGCTCAGTGGAGCAGTGGAAGGCAGTGTTCTGACCGACCCCCCAGGCGCAACTACTCACAGCAGAATGACCAATGGCTCCGTCTCTCAACCCGCTTCGCACTCGCGCATGACGAACGGAACAGTCCAGAAGAGTGGTACCACGCTCGTGCTTAATTACCAGGGCGGCTCCCAAACGATCTCGGTACCGCCCAATGTCCCGGTCACAGAGGTTGCACCTCAAAAGGTCACTTTTAGCCCGGGCGATGTCGTCTACGCGGCGACCGAGAAGCTCGCGGATGGAACACTGGTCACGGACAAGATATTTCAATTCATTCCAGCGTCCCAATAGACCGTTCTCACTAGATCGTGCCGTTGAGGTGTTGGAAGTGAATGCTTTGGTCCTCCCCCATCCTGAACCGAAATCGACGAGCACGTTGCCGGCACAGCCGGGCGTGCTCGTCGTCAGGAAACACCATTTCCTCGTGCGCTGGAGTCACTGGCTGAATGTGCCGCTCCTTCTCGGCCTCATTCTGAGTGGCATCTCGATTTACTGGGCCTCACCGATCTACCAGCACAGGCCAGATCCGAATACGGGAAACACTGATGTGGCAGCGGACATTGGAATTTGGATATGCGCCCATGTGCCTGGACTGCATCACTACAACAGTCCGCCAGACTGGATTTACAACCACGTGAGTCTAGGGCCGGGAATGTTGGCGCCGGCTCTGCGCCTGCATTGGCTGTGCGCGTACCTGTTCATGCTGAATGGCATGGTGTACGTTGCGGGGCTGGTCAGGGGAGGAGGCTGGCGCTCGCTGCTCCCCCGTCGGACTGATCTGCTGGACGCGCTCAGGATGTTCCGATACTACGTCGGTTTTCCATTCGCGAAACTGGCGCGCCGTCGATGGCCGCATCCCGTCTTCAACACAAAGTACAACGCGCTCCAGCGCGCAGCCTACTTCTCTGTGCCAGTCGCCGGGTTTCTCTCGGCCGCTACGGGATGGGCGATTCACAAGCCCATGCAACTCCATTGGCTGGCAGCGTTGTTTGGAGGGTACAACGCAGCGCGCGTCTGGCATTTCTGGCTGATGTGGATCTACATCCAATTCGTTGTGCCGCACGTGATTCTGGTCTTCGCTGACGGCTGGGACACGTTGCGCAGCATGATCGTAGGTTGGTCAACAAGAGTAGGGCGCTCGGAGGTCGTCGCACATGAAGGATAAGAAAAATGGCGACGACTCATTACAACCGAAAGATAAACCTTCGACGGGAGTAGAACCGAAACAAGAGACGCCAGAGTTACCGAAGGCTGGCCCCGAAGGTACGACCCCTTCGGCCTCCATGACGATCGAGAAACCGAGGGCCGGTGGAGCGGTAGAACAACGAGTAGATGCAGATGGTTCTCCCTCGTCATCAGTGGATCACAAACCGCGAACAGATGAAGCGCATCCGTCAGTTGCTTCGAAATCTGTCTCCGCGAAAAAGCCGCAAAGCTTTCTTGCAGAGCGCTCTCTTCCGGCCATTGTGACGGCTCCGCGTGTTCTGCGTTCTCGGAGCCGGCGCGATTTTCTGTTGTTCGGGGCGGGTGCGCTGGCAGTCCTCACGGGCGGCGGGTTTCTTCTGCCGCAAGATACGCTCAGCCGCATCGGTGTGCGTCGAAACATCGACTCTCCAGCGAAGGAGTGGTTTCTAAACCGAGCACTGCGTATCGACGATGACGTCGCAGAAGTTCTGTATTCGGCGAATCGTAGCGTTCCGACGTACACCAGGTCACAGATTACCCGGCTCAAGAACAACTACAACGGAGCTACTCCCGATCCCGGCTATATCTCGGGATGGAAATTGACTCTGGATGGGCTCACTTCCGGCCTGAACATCTCTCTCGACATTCAGAATCTCCTGACTCGCTTCTCGGTGCATGAGCAGATTACGAGGCTGGTTTGCGTTGAAGGCTGGAGTGCGATCGCGTGGTGGGCTGGTCTGAGATTCGATGATCTACTTCGCGCCTACCCACCAATGTCGCAAGCGAAATGGGCGCTGGTGGAGTCCTCGGTCAATCTCGATGGCTCAGGAAATCCTGACCCGTATTTTATGTCGCTCGACTTGGCGACGGCCCGCCATCCCCAGACGCTGCTCGCCACACACTTCAACGGTCAGCCCCTAACGGTGGACCATGGAGCACCGCTCCGTCTGTTGGTGCCTATGAAACTTGGTTTGAAGAATGTGAAGGCCATTACCAGGATTACCTATGTCGCGGAAGAGCCAAGAGACTATTGGGCCGAACGGGGATATTCCCGCTACGACGGAATTTAGATAGGTGATGTCGGCGCCGCAACATCGATTTTAAAAAGGAGCAATTATGGCAAGCAAAGGAACAGTTATCGTAACGGGCGGCTCACAAGGTATCGGAGCTGCGATCGTTCAAACCTTTTTGGATCGCGGATATTCCGTGGTCGCAACTTCACGAAAGATTACCCAAGCTGGTTTAAGTCCATCTCCAAACCTCACGCTCGTAGATGGAGACATCAGCCATGCAGCTACCGCACAGAAGGTGGTCGACACTGCTGTTCAGAAGTTCGGCTCGATTAGTGCCCTTGTCAACAACGCCGGCATCTTCATGGCGAAACCCTTCACTGACTACACCGTTGACGATTTCCGTGCACTTGTTTCGACGAATCTCGAAGGCTACATGCACATAACCCAGCTTGTGGTCAGGCAGATGCTCACTCAGAAGTCTGGTGGCAGCGTCGTGGCCATCACATCATCGATGGTTGAAAATCCCATTGGTGGTTTGTCGGTGTCGATCCCGATGATCACGAAGGGCGGTCTCGAGGCCGTCACACGTAGCCTGGCCTCGGAGTATTCGAAGGAACACATCCGCTTCAACGCGGTCGCGCCTGGAGTCGTTGACACTCCTCTTCACAAGAACAATCCGAAGGATTTCCTGAAGACCCTGTCGCCGATGGGCACGATCTCCACTGCGGCGGAAGTTGCAAGCGCGGTGGTCTATCTCACCGAATCACGCCAGATCACTGGGGAAGTGCTGCACGTGGACGGTGGTGCGCACAACGGCAAATGGTAAGCCCGAAGGGGCCTGCCGGTCATGCCTGAGGTAACGTTCGAAATCAATCACTAAGAAAGCGAGGAGTTCATATGTTCAGATATGTTGCCGCCATCCTTTTCGGGATCTCGCTGTCAGCGCCCCTGGTGGCGGAAATCACGCCGTTTCCGGCCAGCTTTCACAATCAAATGGTTCCGACGAACGGCACTAGTCTCTACGTCCGAGTCGGCGGCAAGGGTCCGGCCGTGGTGCTGTTGCATGGCTTCGGCTTTACGGGTGATATGTGGGCCCCCCTGGCAATTGTTCTGGCCAAGGACCATACCGTGATCGTCCCCGACCTGCGCGGCATGGGTATGTCCGATCACCCGGACACCGGCTACACCAAGAAGAACCAGGCGGTCGACATTGCCGGCGTCATGGATGCACTCAAGGTCCAGAAGGCAGATCTGGTCACACATGACATCGGCAATATGGTCGGCTATGCGTTGGCCGCTCAGTATCCGGCCCGCGTCACGCGTTGGGTGGTGATCGATGCACCGCTGCCAGGAATAGGCGACTGGGACAACATCGTTCGTAACCCGGCGCTGTGGCACTTCGATTTTCGGGGCCCTGACGAGGAGCGTCTGGTACAGGGCCGGGAGCGCATCTACCTCGATCGCTTCTGGAACGAGTTGTCCGGGGACCCCAAGAGGATCGATGAAGATACGCGGCAGCACTTTGCTGCCCTGTACGCACGACCGCATGCGATGCACGATTCCTTCGAGCAGTTTGGAGTACTCCGCCAGGACGCCGCCGACAACAAGGCGTTGCTCGCAAACGGCGGCAAGATCACCATGCCGGTGTTTGGCCTCGGTGCCGAGAAGTTTTTCGGCAAGAACATGGCCGATCACATGCAGTTTGTCGCTACCAACGTCACAGGCGGCATCGTGCCCGACTCGGGGCACTGGATCATGGAGGAGAATCCACAGGCCACCATCAAATTGGTTACAGATTTCCTCGCCAAGTAGGCTTGGGCTTCAGCCTGTCGCGTTGTACCAATGCGCGGGCACTACTTGACAGGTTGGTGAAGGAGATTTCCGAGGTTGGCAGTGCTGTTGAAAGTTGGAGTGCCCATCGCCAACAAGCGTTGACACAAGAACGATGAAGTAGAGGAGGTACGGAACCTGGAGCTCGCAATGATGTGACGACGACTTGAAAGAGGAGCAATAAAAAATGAGCAAGACGAAGACACCTATCACACGCCGAGAGATTCTTATTGGCGGTGCCGCCGCGGTGGCAGTCGCGGGGTTGCCCCTTCCGGCTGCTGCCGGTCAACCCAAACCTGCAAGCGCTGCTGCGCCGCAGAAACAAGTTCGAGGAGAGACTCACATGAACAGGATCACGACGAAAGATGGGACCTCAATCTTCTACAAAGATTGGGGCACGGGACCGACGATCGTTTTTTCGCACGGCTGGCCGCTGAGCGCTGACGCGTGGGATGCGCAGATGTTTTTCTTCGGCCAGAATGGCTACCGCGTGGTTGCACACGACAGGCGTGGTCACGGCCGCTCTGAGCAAACCTGGACCGGCAATGAATATGACACCTTCGCAGATGATCTTGCTGCATTGTTGGAAAAACTCGATCTGAAGGAAGTCACACTGGTCGGCCATTCCATGGGTGGTGGTGAAGTTGCTCGCTATATCGGCCGTCACGGCAATAAGCGCGTCAAGAAAGCTGTGATTATCGGAGGAATTCCGCCAGTCATGTTGAAGAGCGACAAGAATCCTGGTGGCTTACCCATGTCAGTGTTCGACGGAATCCGCGCGGGGCTTGTCGCAGATCGTTCACAGTTTTACAAGGATATCTCCCTTCCCTTTTACGGCTATAACAAACCGGATGCAAAGGTTTCGCAAGGTGTTCGCGATTCGTACTGGCGCCAGGGAATGCAATCCTCAATCATCGCTACTTACGAGTGTGTCAAGGCCTTTTCGGAGACGGATTTCACCGAAGATCTCAAGAAGATTGAAGTGCCCACACTGGTTATTCACGGAGACGCGGATCAGATCGTTCCAATCTCCGACTCGGCGGAGCTCTCTTCGAAGATTGTGAAGAATGCGACGTTGAAGGTAATCCCGGGGGCGCCCCATGGCCTGTGCACCACACACGCGGATCAGATCAACGCCTTGTTGCTCGACTTTCTCAAGGCATAGTTACGCGCTGCACCACGACACTGGGCCTGAGAGTTATGTGTCGTACCGGCCTCTGAGCGAGGTTCCAACAAGCCCGCGAGCCGCGGAGCCTCGTGGGAAGAACTGACAAGGAAAAGGAGTTTCACATGAAAGTCGATATGAAGTTCGAAGTCGCTATTGTTCCCGTCTCGGACGTGGATCGCGCAAAGGCGTTTTATACAAAGCTCGGGTGGCGAGTCGATGACGATATCGCCAACGGCAAAGATTTTCGCGCCGTTCAGCTCACGCCGCCAAACTCAGCGGCCTCGGTCACGTTCGGCAAAGGAGTTACGGACGCCAAGCCCGGCTCGTTCCGTGGCGGGCTGATCGTCTCCGACATCTTGGCGGCGCACAAGCAGATCGTGGCCAGCGGCATCGAGGCGACGGAGGTCTTCCACGGTTCGCCGTTCTCCCCAGAGGCGCGCATCAGCGGTCCTGATCCTGCGCGCAAGAGCTACGGCTCCTACGTTGCCTTCCAGGACCCCGATGGCAACGCGTGGATCGTCCAGGAGGTCACGCAGAGGGCACCGGGCCGCGAGCTGCCGAAGTAAACGGGCAGTAGGAGACAACTTTGGCCTCCCCGCTCCGTACGGGGCGGGGAGGCAGTCGTTGAATGGACCTATTAAACCACCAGAGAAACCCTAATAGATGACGACACGAGCGTAAGCACCTGACCCATTCCGGTCAATTGAACCAGCAGGCTGCTTCAACGAAGGAGAACGAACAATGCCGCAACTCACGCCGACCCTGGAGGAGGTGCAGGTACGTTCCGCAGTCCAGCACATCGCTACCTTCACCGCCTCAGCTCGACCAGAGCACTTAAAGTCCAACATCCGGCAACTCTACAAGCGCAATATTCTGGACAGCCTCGGTTGTGCCATCGCAGGGCTCCAAGGCAGGCCCTTTCAAGCACTGCGCGAACAGTTCGAGGAATATCGAGCTCCCGGTCGCTGCACGCTGATTGGGGGAGGCAAGACATCAGCAGATCAAGCCGCGCTCTTTAACTCAAGTTTGGTGCGCTATGTCGATTTACTGGATAGCTATATGGCGGTTGGCGGTCTTTGCCACCCAAGTGACAACTTTGGGACCATTCTCGCTGCAGCCGAACAAGTAGGTGCGTCGGGCGAGCAGTTTATGTTGGCACTCGCCGTAGCCTATGAAATCCAATGCCGGTTCACATCCGCCGTGCCTGTAATGGCAAAGGGTTTCAACCACGCCACTCAGCTCGCAATCTCTGCAGCTGCCGGCGCCGGGAAACTCTTCGGACTCTCGTCGGACGAAATCGCCAACGCGATCTCGATCGCGACTGTCGACAACGTCTCGCTTGCAAACGTGCATGCCGAACCAGTGTCGCAGTGGAAGGGCTTCTCGCCCGGAATGACCGGCATGCGCGCCGTCTATGCCGCCTCGTTAGCCCGGCGAGGTTTCACAGGCCCAAAAGGCTTGTTTGAAGGTCCTTTTGGGTTGGAACTCATGTTCAAGCAGTCGATCCCCGTGGATTGGGAACAGCCCTCGCTCGAAATCATCACCCAGACCGTCATGAAGAAATATTGTTCGCTGATTCATGGCCAGCCCATATTGGAAGCGGTGTTAGAGCTGAAGCGTCGCAACGGTTTGACAGCCGACGACGTTGAGGAGGTGCGCTGCGACGTCTTCCAGGGCGCCTTCGACTTCGCAGGCGGCGGAGCCTTCGGTCCAAAGAACCACCCTCAGATGAAAGAGCAAGGCGATTACAACATTAATTACCTAATCGCAGCCGCGCTCCTCGACGATCAACTGGGCCCTGCACAACTGGAGGAGGCACGTATCCAAGCTCCAGATGTCCAGGCTTTACTGAAGCGTGTAGAGATTCGTCCTGATGATAGTTTCAGCGCTCGCTATCCCTATGAGCTGAGCGCCCGCATCACGATTCGCACCAAAGACCAACGTGTCTTTGTGAAGGAGCAGAACGGCTACGAAGGAGGGCTGACCAATCCGATGTCGTGGGAACGGACAGTGGAGAAATTCCACTGGCTGGCGGAGGTTTTCGCCGATGAGGAGCTTCGGAGCAGGATCATTCGAGCAGTCGAGCAACTCGACACCTTGGAGGTATCGGATCTAACCGCCCTGCTTGCCGAGGTTCAGCCAAACGCAACCTTCCCCGCTACCCACCGTGGCATTCAGTGACTGTTTTGCGGCACCCTGCGAAAGTGAAAATATTAGACGGCAGCACCTTGTCCGAATAGGGAGAAAACCATCAGCGTGAACGATGAAACGAACGTAGAAAGGGTTAGATTGTGATCACGTATAGCCCAGACTCACGTGTAAGTCCTTGGTTTTCTCGCTCTCGGGAGCACGAATTTAGCAGGATTTCGACCATCCAGCAGAAATCCGGCCAAGTCCGCAGGCGATCTGGGGTTTACTTGACAGTTTGTAGCACAGCTACAGCGTCAGCAGACCGGCTTGCGATAGGTGCTATGTTAGCGGCTTTTTTGAGTTGAAACCGCTCTGATCATCATTGCGCTGATCTCGCTAGCTCTCCGCGACGACTTGTCGCTAAGCCGCGGATCGCTCGTGCGGCGACGCAGAATCCAGAAATGCACTGGAGGTAGTACTAAGGGAACTAAGAGAAGGCTCAGATCGGCAGTGGAGCGAGAATCTGAGGGGGTTCGCTTCACGTTGTTGTCTGGGGCTCTCCGGGATTTTTTGATGCTCTTGAGGAACGGCCACAGGCTCGGAGGAAATCCGAACTGGTGGTCGAGCTCAGGTAGCAATCAACCGTGAGTCCCCTTGTGAGGAAATCCCTCACCGTCAAATCTGTCACGACGGAGCAGTAGCGATGTCTAATCCGGGGAGTTGGCTCCGGGAACGCCGGGAAGAGCTGCACCTCACGCGTAGCGGCGTAGAGCGTCTTACGGGCGAGTCCGCAAACAACGCTGCAGACGAACGGTATCGGATCCGGCGCGGCCGCCTCACTGACCTTGAGGCAGGTCGGAGCGCACCGGACATCTTTGAGGTAGCAAGTCTCTGCGAGTGCTACAAAGTAACCTACCCTGCGGTATTACAAGCCTTCGGGATGAAATCGGGCGAGTCCGGAAGCGTGCCGGAAAGCCTCACAAAGCCCGACGCGACTTCAAAACAATGGTCTCACACCGATGCGGGTCGACTGTTTCCCCCGACATTTCACAGCAACATCAGTTTCGAAGAAACCCGCCTGGTCACAGAGAGCCCTGAGGAATTAGGAGTTCCCGCGGCCGTGCGCCGGCGCCTTGACTTGGGTGACTTCCGGTTGGGAGTTATTGGAGTAAACGACGACACTATGGGTGAACTCGTCCCGCCCGGTTCGGTGGTTGTCATCGACAAATCGCACAACACGGTTGAGATGGGTGACTGGAAGAGCATTCGGGAACGGCCAATTTACTTCGTCTGGCACGAGAATGGCTTCAGTTGCTCGTGGTGTTACGTGGCGCGGGAAACACTGTTTATCGTGCCCTATCCCACGTCACACCAGCCGGTACAGATTTTCAAGACGCCACGCGCGGCCTCGATTATCGGCCGAGTGATTCACGTCTGGCCGCCTCTCATTATCCAGAAATCGAGTTGAAAAGAGGGTCGAGACTAGCGCGCAGCCCAGTTCTAGCGGGCTAACGACCGCTACTCGCGAGCTAGCATTCTGGAGAACCAAGATTTCTTGGGCAGGGCGTCGTTTGGTGGACGAATCAAGTGCTTGGCTTCCAGCGCCACGATAAATTCCCTTGCGTCTGAGAGAATCTGATCTCGGGGTACGGAGAATTCCTGTCCCAACGCGTCCGCAATCTGATCGAGGGAGCACCGGTTCTTCAGTAATTCCCAGATTCTGAATCCGACCGGGTTGAGACTGAAACAGATACCCTGCTCAATGTCCAGGAGCACCGCCCCATCCTCGGAAACTGTCTCCCGAACGCCTGGTGCGATCGTGAAGTCTGTAATGGTTGATGGCTCGCTCATGTTGCCGCCCTGCGACAGGGCCGTACAGTCCTGTCGGATAGTACCGGCCACAATATCGTTTGTTTCTGGATAGCAGCAAAAAACTATTTGTGTTGCAAGAATCTGTGCAATGAGGACCTTGGGGCAAGATGTTTTCGACGATTTTGAGTCAGACCGGATCGGAGGACCCTCTCCGGTGCCTGCGCGAATTCCTGCAACTGACTGTCAGAAACGGGGTGAGCCCCGCGATCTGTTGACTTCCTTGACAGAGGAACCACCTCTCCGAAGATGTCATTGGCTCATTAGTTTACGGAGTCTGGCGTGACGGAACACACTCGACAGCCGGTAAGCTTCACGGTTGAGATTCTTGCAGCGAAAAGAGATTGGTCGCGCAGCCTCCCGATGGTGTTAGGCAACTCAAATGTCGGAAGAGAATGGCGAATCCCTGTCTTCTGCAATCCTATGGCTCGCCCGCTATGTTCGACCCCTAGCGTCGCTGGTGATCGCGGATCTCGTTTGCATGATTGTGGGCAGCGGCCTCTCTCTGTTCGACCCGCTCGTCGTAAAGTGGCTGATTGATGTGGCTCTCCCGAAGCGTGATCTCCACCTCGTCCTGTTGGGCACATCGATCTTTTGCGCCGTATACCTGGCAAGCCTAGGGACCAACTACCTGGCTTCCTTTGTGAGCAGCCTGCTCGCGCAGAAGATGGTATTCCGGATCCGGGTCTCGCTCCTACGTCAGATCCATACGCGGCCGGCAGACCGCCACGAAAGTTCACGAGTGGGAGATGTGCTTTACCGCATGGAGCAAGATGTGGAGCGGGTGGCCGAGTTGAGCGGAGACATTTTTCCCATGACCCTTCAGATGGTGCTCATGGGCGTCATGGTGTTGGTCACCATGGGGATTCTGAATTGGCATTTGACAGTGCTAGTTGCCCCAGTTCTACCGATCTTCTACTTCCTACAGCGCAAGTATGCGGCGAAATTGAAGGATGCTGCGGACCAGGTTCAGACTCAGTCGGGAAAGATCAACGCATTTCTGCAGGAGCACTTGGCAGGAATGATGCAGTTGCAATTGCTTAACCGTACCGGCACGCAGGCCAGGAAGTTTGCTCGTCTTGCAGCCAAGGGAGCACAGCTTCAGATTCAACAGCGCACTACGGAAATGGCCTTCGGAGGGGCTTCGGTGTCGGTCATCGTTCTTGGCATGGGTCTGATCCTCGGATACGGAGGGTATGAAGTGACTCGAGGAGCGTTGACGGTTGGCGGCCTCGTGGCGTTCTACGGTTACGTCTTTCGTCTGTTCGCGCCAGTTAGCATTGCAATCGACCTCCAATCGCGGTTGCAGCGTGTTGGCGCAAGCATTCGGCGTATTGAGGAAATTTCCGACCGCAAACTGGAACCGGATAGAAGCGGGAGCACGGTACCTCTGCGACCTGACATCAATCCCGACCTGGAATTCCGTTCGGTATGGTTTGAATACGCCGAAGACCGACCGGTCCTGCGCAATATGAGCTTTCACGCTGATGCAGAGGAAACGGTGGCGCTGGTCGGCCTCAACGGATCGGGCAAAAGCACAATCGGGTTGCTGGCGACGAGGTTATATCGGCCCGATGCGGGATCCGTCTTCATCGGCGGCCGGGACATTCATGACGTAGATCGTCGTAGCCTTCGTAGCTGCATAACGCTTGTGCCACAAGATCCGTTTCTCTTTGATCAAACGATCCGGGAGAGCCTTCTGTACGGCAACCCAAGCGCTACGAAAGGCGAACTGGATGAAGTCGCGGCTCTTACGCAGCTTGACCGTGTTCTTGCGAGGCTCCCGAAGGGTTTAGACGAGCCATTGGGGCGGCTCGGTAGCCGGCTTTCCGGAGGCGAAAGGAAGAGACTGGCCTTGGCACGTGCTCTGCTGCAGCAGCCAAAGATTCTGATTGTTGACGAGATCACCAGTTCTCTAGATGCACCGACCGCCGCCGGGCTCCTTGAGGGGCTCGATTTATTTTGCCACGGGCGAACTCTCGTGGTCATCTCCCACCGGCCGGCGACGATCCTGTGGGCCGATCGAATCCTCGTGGTCGAGAATGGCGCGATCGCCGACTCTGGAAAACATCGGGAGCTGATCGACCGGTGTGAAGCGTATCGGAAGATATGGAAATTCCAGGATCACGAAATGCCTTCGACGAAATTCGCTGTCGGTGGATGAAATCGAATCCAGGCAGGGACTGGCACGTGGCGCGCCTTATAATTCTTCAATGGAACAGTGCATTGCCTGCTCGTGTGTGACTTGTCCCGGGTGTGGAGCATGGATTGTGGTGCGCGGGAGCAGCGCACGTGGCATCGACGATCAAACTGCGACGCACAACACGACCTGCACAGTCCCCCAATGTGGCAAGGAGTTTTCGTTCGAAGGGGGCGACACTCAAATCTTCGAACTCCCGGTATCCCTCATCGAACGTCGTCATTTCTACAGGTCGGAATTGCACTCTTCATCTTGATCATTGCTTGCACGATTCTGCGCAGATACTAAGATCGATTCCCAACCCTAGTAACTCCCAGCCGTACCGGATCCTCAGCTGCGACCGACCACATAAGCAGTCCCCATGTTGTTCCAAGTTCTTAACTCTCACCACGCTTTCGATCTCATTGCTTCGTCACCCAAAAGAATATTCGGAGCCGGCGCTGCGGAGCTTGCCTGCACGATTTCGCGCACAGAAAAAGTTTTTCGGCGAGTATCCTGCCATCGCTCTATGGTGCACATATCGTTTAGCTCAAACATAGGACGATCACAAATCGTCGAGTTGCTACCTCCGTAGCCCTGTTTGTTCGGGAGTGTAAGCACATGGCTCACACAGTAGATACGCCTCCGCCAACGACAGTTGAACCCGTAACCGAAGTCCTACACGGCGTCGAGGTCACAGACCCATATCGGTGGCTCGAAGATCAGAATTCATCTCGTACTCGGAAGTGGCTCGAAGAGCAGGCTGCACATACACGGTCATATTTTGCTTCAATTCCAGACCGAGAGCGAATTCGGACGCGGGTTAGAGAACTGCTGGCCATGAAAGAAATCGTCTCTGAACCGTGGAACGTCGGCGACCGTTACTTTTTCCTGAAGCGTCAGGAAGACAAAGATCAACCTGTCATCGTCATGAGGGACGGATTGTTTGGGCGGGAAACTGTTCTTGTCGACCCGGCCCAGCGTAAAAGCGGGAACTCAACTGCTGTCTCCATCGCCGCGATCTCTCAGGATGGTCGCTTCCTAGCATATTCGGTACGGCAGGGTGGTACTGATCACTCGTCTCTCGAAATCCTTGACGTCGAGCGGGGTGTCGTTCTTCCGGATCTCCTTCCGGAAGGCTTCTGCATGGGAATCGTCTTCGCTCCTGCCGGGAGCGGGTTTTACTACTCCCATCGCGAACTGAATGATCCACGCCCTAACTATCGAGCGGCCTTCTGGCACCAGTTTGGTACGGAGCGATCGCAGGATCGGGAGATATTCGTTGCCGGAGAAGAACCGAACCTATTCTTGGGAATTCTTGAGTCCTCCGAGGCCAATCTATTGGCCTATGCAGTCTTCCTCACCGGCAAGGCGCTTCGGACTTCGCTTTATGTGCAGGAGATGTCAGCCAACCCCCACGATGCCAGGCTCGTTGTCGAAGGCATTGAGGGTTGTTTTATGCCGTTTTTTGTGCGGGGCCAATTGCTGGCTTACACAGACTTCGCGGCGCCGAATTTCCGCATCGTTCGGATCGATTTTGCCCACACAGATCCTTCAAATTGGCGCGACGTTGTACATGAGTCCCACCGGCGCATCCAGCAGTTCGCCGTCGTGGCTGACCAGGTGTTTGTGACTCGGATTGATCATTTCACCACGGAGGTTGAAGTCTTTAGCCTCGACGGAACACCGAAGGACGCCACTACTTTTCCTGCCTGCGGAACGATCGATTTGCTCAATCGACCGACCGCAACGGAGAAATTGTTCTACAGCTACACTTCAATTTCCAAACCGCCCGCTGTTCATTGCTATGACACGCGCCGAAAGGAGGCGGTCGCTTGGAGTGAAGTGGATTGCCCAGTCGATCCTTCTGCGATCGCCATCGAGGAAACTACATACACGTCCACAGACGGAACGTCAGTTCCTCTCTTTCTTGCTGCCCGCAGGGATCTCCTATTTTCTGGTCCCCTCCCTACGTTCCTGACTGGCTACGGTGGCTTCGGGAGTTGTGTGACACCTCGATTCACTGCATTTGCTACGTTCCTCATGGAGCAGGGATTCCTATTTGCAGTCCCGGCTTTGCGTGGTGGCTCCGAACTGGGAGAGAAGTGGCATCGGGCCGGCAAACGCGAAAACCGTCAGAATTCTTTCGACGATTTTGTGGCGGCAGCTGAGTGCCTGATTCGAGAACAGCGCTCCATATCTGGACACATCGCGATTGGCGGAGGCTCCAACGCTGGCCTACTCGTTGGTGCTGCCATTACGCAACGCCCGGACCTGTTCCGAGCTGCCATCTGCCTTGGCCCGTTGCTCGATATGGCGAGATATCACCTCTTCAACTTTGCTGCGGGATGGGCTGACGAATACGGGTCGCCAGAAGATCAAGGGGACTTTCAGTTCCTATTGGCCTACTCGCCCTACCACCATGTCATGGAAAGGGTCGCTTATCCGGCGGTGTTGCTGATCTCGGGAGATGCAGACACTCGATGCAATCCGATGCACGCTCGCAAAATGGCGGCGCGCCTGCAGACCGCAACTAGTTCGAACCGCCCCATTCTGCTCGACTACAAGGCCGCGTGGGGTCACACACCGGTTCAACCGCTTTCGAGGAAGATCGAAGCCCTAACCGACAGACTTGCATTCGTTTGCAACGAGCTCGGAGTTCGTGTCCAGACATGGAGGTCCTTGTGATGCTGTTCTTCCAAGCGCTGTTCCTGCTCTTGGCCTACGACATTTTGAGCGCTCTTTGCCGTTTTCAGACGATTTACTCCATGGTGAGAGGCTGGAAGGTGAAGAGCAAGAGTGGCGGGTCGGACATCATCGACCAAGTGTCGATGGCGGTTAACTATGCTTGCATTTGTTATCCGAAACAAGCCCTTTGCCTGCAGCGGTCATTCGTCACTGCTTATTTGCTAAGGAGGCGCGGCGTCACAGCAGAGATGGTGCTGGGTGCACAGAAATTGCCCTTCAAAGCCCACGCCTGGGTCGAAGTCGACGGAAAAGCCGTCAATGAAAGGTCGAATGTCCAGGCAACTTACGCAGTTTGGGACAGATGCTAGTGAGGAGACAGATATGAGCGTGCAGGCTGGGATTTGGAACTTTGACGGAAGGCCGATTGATCGCGAACGTCTCGCGCAGATCAGCGAGTCCTTGAAGCATCAAGGTCCGGACGGCGAATCCTGCTACGTGGACGGCTCTGTTGCGCTTCTCTATCGGCCCTTTCACACCACCGCTGAGTCACGTCGGGAAAAACAACCATACTTCTCGCACCGAGGCTACATTCTCACCTGGGATGGCCGCCTTGACAACCGCGACGAACTGATTCCCGAACTGCGTAGCGAACTTGAAGCCAACCCCACCGACGTCGCTGTCGTCGCTGCCGCCTTCGATCGCTGGGAGACCGATTGCTTCCGCCGGATCTTCGGCGATTGGGCTATCTCCATTTGGAGACCCGAGCAGCATGAACTACTCTTCGCCACTGACTACATGGCCATCCGGCACATCTTTTACTACCTAAAGAAGGACCGAATCTGGTGGTCGACAGATCTCAGCCCGCTGGTGCTGCTTTCGAACAACACGTTTCAGATCGAGGACAACTACGTTGCCGGATATTTCGCACACTCCCCTGATTCCCACCTGACACCGTATAGCGAGATCCGCCAGGTCCCTCCAGGACAATTCGTCCGCGTTCGGAATGAGTGGGCATTCGTCGAGCGCTTCTGGCGTTTTAGCCCCAAGTCGCGCATTCGATACAAGACGGATGCGGAATATGAGGAACACTTCCGCCACGTCTTCCGGCAATCCGTTCAACGCAGACTGCGATCGGATTCGCCGATCCTCGCCGAACTGAGCGGCGGTCTGGATTCTTCTTCGATTGTCTGCATGGCGGATGACATCCTGGCGAAAGACGGAGTTGAGATGCCCCGCCTCGACACCCTCTCCTACTACGACAAGACCGAGCCCAGCGGGGACGACTGGAATTACTTTCAGAAGATCGAAGCGAAGCGGGGAAGAGTAGGCATCCACATTGATGGGAGCACGCTCGGGAGTTCCCCGGCTTCGCTCAGATGCGAAGAGTTTTGCCCTCTGCCCGGAGGTCTTGGTTCGGCAACGAAGCTTGGAGCTGAGCGCGCGGATGCCGTCCGCGGCGGAGGGTACCGGGCGGTTCTCTCAGGCTTCGGTGGCGACGAATTCACGGGCGGCGTCCCCGATCCACGTGCGCAGCTGGCCGATCTCATCGTGCAATTTAAGTTCGTCAGCATGGCCAAACAACTTGTGGCATGGAGCCTGGTCAAGCGGCGTCCTTGGATTCAGCTTTTGTGGCAGTCCGCGACCGACGTGCTGCCAGCTTCCTTAGGTCATTATTTTGCAAAGGAGGCCAAGATCGAGCCCTGGATCCGGGAAGACTTTGCCAAGCGCACACGGCTGGCGATTCGTCAGTCGGATGTCGACGAGCACTTCGGGCTCTGGTTGCCCACCCGCCGCTCTTACATCGCCGGAGTTCTGGTAATGGCAAATAATATGGCAAAGCTTACAGCGCCGGTCCAGGCCTTCGAGGAGGCCCGCTACCCTTTCCTCGATCAGACCCTGATCGAGTTCCTCCTCTCGATACCGGCCGATCAGCTCCTCCGCCCTGGTGAAAGGCGCTCCCTGATGCGGCGATCCCTTGTCGGCATCGTCCCGCGGGACATCCTATCTCGCCGAACAAAACAAGTGGGAGAGCGCATACACATGCTCATATTGGAAAAATACTGGGATGAGCTACATACCATCTACCAGACGTCTCTCAGCTCACGCCTCGGCTACATTGATGAGGCTCGACTGATGAAAACGATCTGCGACGCCCGCGATGGAAAGAGTGTTTCCCTGGTGCGGGTGCTATGGACAATATCGCTGGAGTACTGGCTACGAGGCTTGGCCGCACGCGGGCTCTTGCATACGCCAGCCGCCTCGTCCTCGCCCTTCAAGGCGCCTGCAGATGCCGATAAGCGCATAGCCGCAACCAGCAACGGTGTTCCGTCCTGCAATATGGGAGACGGAATAATTCACTAAACAAAGGAGAAAGACAATGAATTACACAAAACCAGAAGTAGCAGTTCTCGGCAAGGCAATCAGCGTCATCGAAGCGAATACCCATACCAAGGCGGTAATGGGAATATCTGACCTCCCGTTTGCGGGGAAACAAACTCCCGCCTATGACCTTGACGAGTAACTCCAAGATCAGGCTCTAGTTTGTCAGCAATTGACGCTTGAACTTCCCGGCTGCTGCAGCGGCCGGGAATCCCTACTATATCTCTGTCTGCCGAAAGCTCACTATAAATCAATGCACTTGCGAGACCTGCTCGTGAAAGCTGGGATGGAGAAAACAAAATGAATAAGACAAGCGCGTACTGCAAACCGAACATTATCGTCCTGGGCAGCCGTAGCGGAAATGATCCGGGGGCACGCACATCAAAGGTTACCGAGGATTCGCCGAAGCCATTCACTGGCGAATCCTCCCCACTTATGATCTCGACGAGTAGAACAATCCGCCCCAAAAGCTTGGTTCGTCAGCGGGTATTGACGCCGGAAGCCGTTTGACCTCGTGGGCTGCGCAACTCTCGCCAGCGCTTATACTGCTCGGCCTTTGTCGGGTCGGGATCTTCTTCGCCCTTGAGCCAAAAGCAGAACCAGTCCACGTTGCCCTGCTGCGACACCATACGATCCCAAGGCTTCTCTAACACGTGCGTTCCTTCGGGGATATATATCATCTCTACGGGTTTACCAAGGCGCGCCAGTCCAGAATACCAATGCCAATCTAACAACACCGACTCTGGCCCTAGAGTTTGAATCCGGAGCGGCGTTTCGATTTTGTCCATAAGAAACGAAGGCGACTCCTTTATCCATTGAGGCAGGCTTTTTCCGTATGGCGGCCCACCGTACACTTGCTCGAATTCACCCGCCGCAGATGGGTCGGCGTTCGAGAAGACCATATATTGGAAATAGCTGTAGTCCACTCCATCGGCGAGGGCCGCCGCCGCGAAGTGGTGTTTGGAATGTGTCAACGTATAGGTGACGTACCAGTACGTCCGGCTGAACCCTGTGATCCCGACTCGATTTCGATCAATGAGCCCTCTGCGATCTAAATAGTCGATGGCACCCTCATACGATGCCATCGCTTTCGGGGCTTCCTTGGAAGTCAGCCAGAGATGCCAGTCTGGACCGTCGTCCTGCAAAACGAAGAACCCCTTGCCAGCCATGGCCTGGGCAGCGAAGGCTGTCGTGAAAGGGCCGTCCATCCAGAACCTGTTCGTAATCCATCCGTGGGTTTGTATCACCACTGGATACTTCTTGCCCGCGATATAGTCTGGGGGCCAATAGAGCCCGCCTTTCACTTCATTGCCGCGAGAATCCTTCCACGTAATCTCCTCCACCCGTGCCAGAGCAAGATCCTGGAACTGAGGGTTCAAGTCCATCAGTATGGACTTCCGTCCGGTGGGAGGATCAACAGCAACAATGCGCGGAGGTGTGTTCATGCCCTCATCGAGAATGATATCCGGCAGCGACGGCACCCCTGCTTGTCCCCGGGCCGTGGATCGAGACCATGTCTCGCCGCTCTTTCGAAAGTAAGCTTTCGGCGTAGTTTTTCCATTAAGGCTATCAATCCTGCCAACATCGCAGGCAAGATAGCCGGCCTTGGGATCCCAGTTAAGGAGCCTTAGGTCATCTTGGCTCACTTTGACAAACTGCCCGTCGGACATCTTGAATTCCACTAAGAAGGTATGCGCCTTTCTCAGCGCCAACTCGGCAGGATCGTCAACATTCAGCGGAAGATATACATCGGAAACCACTACGGACCTGCTGTCGGGCGACCACGCCATCTCCGATCCAAAACTCGATATTGGCGCGTCGAACAGCACTTGGCTGTCTCCTGTAATTGTGTCGACCAACTCGTATTGGAGGATGCCTGTGTGGGCTCCTAGTGGGCCCGATTGGTGCATCGAAGACTGCAGGAATTGATCTTCGTACTCGCTCCACGTATTGGAAACGTGGGTAGCCTCCGTCTGAAGTAAGAGGTGCGCCCCGTCCGGCGAAAGCGACATCTCCGGAGGAAAGATGCCACTAATTCGCCCATGGGTCGCTATTTTCGCTTCGGCTTCCTGGCCCAATCGCTCGACAAACAAAGATGCGTCCTCTACTTCATTCCCCCCATAGCTGCCCCTACCTCGAATCAGATCGGTCACGTACTCGCTTGTAACTGTGATTCCTTTTCGTTTGACGCTCTCGGTCAGGAACGGTGACACCGGATTTTTCGCCGTATGTACGATCACCTGGCCGCTAGCTGTGGTGACGAACGAGGTCAGATTGGTGGCGGACGTTGTCAGTTTTGTCAGCTCTTTCGAACTGCATTTCAGCGAATAGAGTTGCGTTTGTTCGCCGAGACGCTCGCCCAAGAACAAGATGGTATCGTTATCGTCCAGCCAGCGCACATTATCGATCGCAGGCCGATTCGAGGATGATGCTAGCGAAACCAAAACCCGCGGTTTGGGTGATCGGAACACTTCGCCGGTTTCGAACAGGGCGAGAGAATATTCGTTTGTGTTCGCCTCAAGGTTTCCTTTCCTCAAGATTACGACGAAATGTCTTCCGTCCGGAGAGAATTTGGCCACCATCCCATTGGAGGGCCAACCGTTGGTGTACTTGAGGTCCCCCAGACGGGTCATCTGAATCGAGTCTGCGATCGTGACCGGTCGCTTGGTTGGCCCGGCCGCCGCTGTGCTTTGCTCCGTCGATATGGTAGCCACGGGCGCTTCAGCCGGCTGATCACCACAAAACGCACGGTTACAGTACACCGTTAGATAAGCGCTGCCCGTCAGTAAGACACAAATCAGGAATGCTCGGATCCTTGTTAAACGCGACCAAATTGTGCCCCGGCCGGATTCTTCCCTGTAAATATGGTTCGGTTCTTTAAGGGAGTACACGCAGAAATCCTTTCTCTGTTTGGCGCAAAACCGTCCATCTCCACCTTGTTTTTCCTATGGCACAATCAAAAGAGAAGCTTCAGTCCAAACTGGATGGACCGAGGGCCACCGAGCTGATAGAGCGGGTCGAACGCCCCCGACCCAAGATTGCCTCCAGCAAGGCTCCGCCCCAGCATCTGGATTGACCGGCCAAACTGGGGGTTAATTGCCGAAGGACTTCCGAGGTTTCCAACCGGCGGCCCAAAGTTGGGATGGTTCAGAACATTGAACATCTCCGCGCGGAACTGCAACTTCAGGGACTCGCGAATGGGGAACTCGCGATGGACTGCAAAATCCCATTGCGTCAAGCCGAATCCCCGCAGCGCATTCCGCGGCAGGTTTCCCTGGCTGACTGGAAGGCCGGTCACCGGGTCAAGTGGAGGAGACGTGAATGCCGCTGGGTTGAATGCTTTCCCGCCTGGGTATTGCGGTCCATCTAAATAGAATGGCTGACCCGCGACGATGTCCGGCCTAGTGTTAGTTAGGAATCCGTTCGACAATTGACCAACGTCACCGTAATAGATGTCTACCGGAGAAGCGGATCGAGCCTGGATAATGTTCTCAGTGGACCAACCGCGAAGGATCGCGCGTGCGAATGTATTGCCTTTCGGGGCTGCAATATCATAGGTCAGCCCTATCGAAAATGCATTTCGAATATCGAAGTCAGAGGGCCCTCTGTTTAGACTTGTACTGAGGCCCGACAGCGCATTGGATCCACTCCCCAAGGAACCGGCTGAGGCCGTGTCGATGGAATGTGACCACGAATAGGAGAAGAGTACCTGCAGGCCGTGGGACAAGCGACGTTGGAACTGAAGTTGCAATGCGTTGTAAAACGAAGTACCCGCATTCGTTACCAGTAGGGCCTGATACAAGTTTGGATTTGGGGCTCCAATTTCCGCCGTCTGTATAAGACGTCTCCCGGCGGCGCCTATATAGGAGACGCTCATCGTTTGTTGGCTTCCCAACGCTTGTTCGACTGCAACATTCCATTGGAGCGTGAGGGGCAATTCAAGATTCGGATCAACTGCATACAGTGTGCTACCGAGGTTGGCGTTGGGCGGGACGATTGGGGCTGGCGCTGCATCGGCAGCACTCAAAGGAAAGTTAGCGAATACGATGTTACTTGATCCGAAAGGATAGCTGATCGAGTTTACTCCGTTTCCCGTTTCTGAGGACGCTAGATCATAAAAGACACCAAATCCGCTTCGAAGCACGGTCTGCCAACGCTGGCTCTCCGACACCTGATAAGCCAATCCAATCCGAGGCGCGGCATTGCCCCACTTCGTTTTGTAGGGCGGCGTACCGGCCGGCAGCAGAGCCAGATTGCTCAGATTGCTCAGATCGAAGCCGGTAACCGCGTTAAACTCGGGGCCGCTAGTCGGCACAAAATCTACATCCCACCTCAGTCCGTAGGTCATGGTGAGACGGGGCATAATGCGCCAGGTATCTTGCGCAAAAACGCCGAGATTACGGAACAGCAAAGTCTCGGAAAGACTGGAATCCACGAAGCTGCCCAAAGCAGTTCCGGTATCCGTGGAAGGTATGTCCGAGAAGAGGTTTACCTGTCCGTACGCGGGCGGGACCAGGCGAGGCGACAAGCGGCGATAATCCACACCGAACTTCAGGCTATGCGAGCCTTTTTGTGTGGATACGTTGTCCACTATATTGATTTGCCGTTGCTGGTTGTGTGCAGTTACTCCTGCAATAAGACTGGCGTTGTTGAGATTGAGCGAGAATACCTGAAAGGCGAACTCCGCATTGTCGGCTGTGAACGGACTAGGTAGTGGCAACGTCCCCAAGGGGACTGCGCCCCCGAAGCTGTCCAAGCGAGACGAACTGGAAGCGTCCGTACGGCTAAAGTTGAAACGAAAGTCGTTCGCAGCACCGGGTGAAATCGTCCAAGTGGCGCCCGCGGTTGCAGTTTGGGTTGTGGTTGTCGTCGGGACGACCGTACTCAACGCCGTACCCCCACCTCCGCGTTGGCTTAGTCTTGAAGGGGAGTAGTCGTAACGCCCGAAGAGATTAAGCCTATCATTCAATTTGTGATCAATGCGAAGGCTGTAGGCATCGAGCGTGCCCGGATCGGAGTAACTGCCGTTGAACTGCGCGATGCCTTGATGATTACCATTCGGGTCCAGAACCTCGGGACCGTTGGGCAGCGGGTACGCGTTCATGTAAGGCACGAGCGCGGGCAATGCAAATTGCCGCGAAAAGGGATCCAGGGGATTGGTATCCGGGACAAATGTGAGAGAAGTCTGCGGCAGTCGCAGTCGAAGCCCTTCGTAAGAAAAGAAAAAGAAGATCTTATCCTTGACAATGGGGCCGCTGAACGTCCCCCCGAAGTCGTTCTGGCGTTCTGCAGCCTTGGGGAGTGGAGGATTATTCGTGAACCCGTTGAACCAGTCATTCGCATCTAGAGCATCATTTCGGAGGTAGTCGAACACTGTGCCATGAAATTGATTCGTCCCGGAGCGCGTGACAATGGAGATTTGTGCGCCCGGCTGACGCCCGAATTCTGGCGCATATGTAGAAGTCTGGATCCGAAATTCCTGGAGCGCATCTACGGAGACTAGGCTATTCGTACCTCCAAATACGCTGGTCGAGCCGAGAGTACCCGCCACCCCGCTTCCCCCATCAACTGCGTTGATCCCGATGTTTGCACTCACGCCATCCACCATCCAGTAGTTTGAGTTTGCGCGCTGTCCGTTGACACTAAATTGGCCGGTGTCGAACAGATTATTGGCAGTGAGAACTACTCCTGGCGTAAGCTGAATCAACGACTGAAAGCTCCTACCATTCATCGGCAGGTTCTCCGCGAAGTTCCGATCAACGACCGTGCTGACGGTCGCGTCGGTCGTGTCCACGTTGTAGGCGTCCGCCGTTACCGTCATCGACTCTGAAATCGATCCGACCACTAGCTTGAAGTTTTGTTCGAGATGATCCTGGACGTTTATTGTGACGCCCGTGACATTGACCACCCTGAAGCCCGCGGCTATAACTTCCATCCGGTAGCGTCCAGGCTTAACGCTCGGAAAGGTGTACAAGCCGGTAGTGTTGGTGGTCACGCTGCTGCTAGTGTCCCGATCGATGTCTACAAGCTTTACCTGGGCACCCGTTACGTTCAGTCCGGACGGATCCACGACTTGACCGGAAACCGCCGCGGTTTCGGATTGTGCCCAGGTAAAGGTGGCGACGAGGGAGAAGACTAGCCACAAGAAGAAAGACCTTCCAACAAGGCCACGGGAGAGACGGAGCATAGGTTTGCATTCCTCTATAAACGTATGCAGACAGACCGGTGAGTTTTGCCCTGAACCGGATGTTGCTGGAGAAATTTCAGAAACGTTCAGACCAAGGCGGGCATCGCAATGCTGGGGCTTACGAACAAACAGAGCGGGGGGGAACCCACAACCGGAAAGACGCTGTTCTAGTCGCTGTTACTCGCTATAATCGGCCAATCTCTTAATGCGGGGTACCTGATTGTGGTATCGGACCTAACCGGGAGCGCGGTTGTGCTGGATCAAGTTTCTCCGGATCCGTCCCAACGATGTGAAAGTGATCGCCTGCAACCGGAAGCACCTGGCGCCCCGCGATTCATGAAAGTAAGTTGGAACGCCGCCGAGTCTCCGCCGGGATACAGTTCTCTCGGCGGCGATGTCATTTTTGTAGCTCGTCCGGATGGTTACGAGCGTCTCACGTATCCTGTTCAACTCGATGATGAAGGAAATCGTTCCTACGGATGGCAAGACACCATCTTTGGCGAGGAATTAACACTTGTAGTTGTTCTTCCTCCAGGACACGTTGTCCGGGCAGCTGATACACGGCCGCCAGCAGCCGTCACCAAGGTATTCCAGGGTCGTTTGGCTATTTGCTGGCAGGTTCGCGGCGTACACCAGAGCCGCGTGCGGATTCACTGGAAGATTCGGCCAGCGGAACCAGATCAGATAGCCCCGATCTCCGCTGAACTTAACGAGGAGCTGCGGCACAGGCATAGCGCTTCTTCCCCAGCAGAGCCGGAGTCCTCGCGAAAAACGCGCTGGATCATAGCTATCGCTCTCGTTCTTTTAGCGTTTGTTGCCGCTGGTCTGTTGAAGCACTTCGTCTTCGGATGGTCACGAGGTCGCCATTCGCAGACGGCTGTCCCTCATTACGAGCGCAACCAGCACAAAGAGCGCGTCATTGTCTTCGTTCACGGACTCTTTGGAGATGCGACGTCGACCTGGACATGTCCGGCAAAGACCTATTGGCCAGGCATGCTCCTAAAGGATCACGCATTTGATGACTCGGACATCTATGTCGCGTCCTACAACACGCCGTACGTCGGTAACACAATGACGATCGACGACGTTGTCGCGAATCTCGACAATCGCCTAGAGAACGACCGTATTTTCGAACATCGCGATGTCGTCTTTGTCGCACATAGCCTCGGAGGGCTGATTGTCCAACGGTTTCTTCTGACCCACCGCGAATATGCGAAGCGAGTGAAAGTGATCTACTTCTTCGCCACGCCCGAGACTGGTGCGGAGGTCGCCCGGGTGGGCTCCATCTTCAGTCAAGATCCGCTTCTGCGCCAGATGTTTCCCGGAGGTGAGAACGACTACCTTCAGAATCTTGAAATGGAATGGAGAGCCGCGGACTTCGGCAACATTCGTCGGTACTGCGCATACGAGACGCAGCCCACGAACGGAATTCTCGTGGTGGACCGATTGAGTGGAACGAGAAATTGCGGCAAGGCGGTTGCTCTGCATGAGAACCATATCAGCATCGTCAAGCCTTGCAGCACGGATGACGACGCGTATATCGCTCTCCGCAATGCCGTAGAAGAGAACCCAGCACCATTGGCTGAAAGCGCAAGGTGGGTGTGGATCGACCCGGTAAGCCCCCCGGAGTTTGCGGGGCCCATGAGCCGGACCCTGACGGGCATCGACAGTCCCCTTACAGCAGTGGAGTGGGATCAGATGAAGACAGAACGCAAGCAGGAACTGCCGGCACAATGGATCGTCTTTGGTTCGCCGGAATACGACACTGCGGCCGTTCCAGCCGAGATCACGTTTTCGGGTTCGGCCTCGGCTAGGATAGTCGCATTTGTTTTGAACAACAATGGCGGGGATTGGCACCAGATCGAGAAGACAGGGCTCGGGATTTCTGCTGACTGTAAAAAGTGTGCTAGCTCTTCGGGGAAACTGCGGTTCTTGGTTCTCGTCTTTCCCCTGGATCGGGCTTCCTACGACCTGATCGCGAAGGAAAAAGACACTCCTGAGCGACTCTTCCGTGCAAAATGAGGGTGAGGCTTACATCTATGACGCAGATTGTCCGCATGTCGATATGGGTTTTGTTGTTTTGTGGAACGCTGCAATCGCAGTTGCTCTTTGCACAAACAATCGTTGAGGGCATTACCTACAAGTTCGACAAAGGCACCTATGTTCCTCTTGCTGGAGTGGGCGTGGTGGCGGTTCGCGACAGTGTGGGCCCGGCGAGCGCCCACCCGGTGCAATCGGACAACAACGGGCGCTTCCGCTTGAGCCTCCCCCTGGGCGACCCAATACTTATCCTCTTCTATGGAGATGCGCGGGTGCCCCAGCTACAACAACTCGCCGGCAACCGTACCGACAATCTGGTTCACGTGACGCTGTATACGCCGAAGGAATACCAGGAGCGGCATCCGAAGGGGCCGTCGCTCGAAACGAAATATCGCTGCTTAGCCGAAGAGGTGCCAAAGGACAGCGAAGCGGCGATGATCCTCCGGCATTCCATCGATAAACTCGACAAGTATTGAAACACTCCTATTCTGAGATCGGGGGGAAGAATCGAAATGAAAGTAACAAGCAAACACGGGTTCCACAGCACGGCACGGACTGGATTGCGCCTCTCTCTCGTGTCCCTGTCCTTGATCTTGTCTGCATGTCACTCGAAAGACGGCGGTCAAGAATCACGCGGTTCGGCCCACGCAAGGTCTTTCTACGTGAGAACCGGAAACCCTGATCGCGTCATTGTGTTCGTCCATGGAATCTTCGGCAGCCCTGACAACACTTGGAATTGTTCCTCCACTGTCTCCTGGCCGAAGTTGATTCAGGAGGACGACGCCTTTCAGCGATCAGACATTTACGTGGCAGGCTACGACACTCCCTATTTTGGCAACCGCATGACCATTGACGAGGTCGTCTCGAATCTAAAGAGCCGACTGGACAGCGACGAGGTATTTACCAAACATCGTGAAGTCGTGGTCGTGGCTCACAGTCTCGGCGGCCTCATTGTTCAGCGACTCCTGCTAACGCATCGTGAATTGGCACCACAGGTCAAGTTCATCTACTTCTACTCGACGCCGGAAACGGGGGCACAGGTCGCACAACTCGGCCATATTTTCAGCTCCGATCCTTTATTGAAAGAAATGTTTCCTGGAGATTCCAACGACTATCTCCTCAATCTAGAGAGTGAGTGGCGGGGAGCGGGTTTCAACATCCACCGCTATTGTGCGTACGAAAAGAAGACGGTCAAGGGCGTCCTCGTTGTCGATCGCCTCAGCGGAACCAGAGGCTGTGAGAACGCAATCGCGATGAACGAGGACCACATCAGCATCGTGAAGCCATGTGACCGCAACGCGGATTCTTATATCGCGCTGAGGAATGCAATCCTGAAGAATCCAATCGTTCCGGAACCGCCTAAGCTCCGGAGCGAAGTCGTGCCGCGCCGCTGGGAGTCTTACCAGGAAGTGGGTTGCAACCACACGAATTCGAACACGTTGACTGCGTCCACACCATTGGATCCTAGTTTTCAGGAACGCGTGCTCACAGCATCTGCTTCGCTAGAAAATGCCGACAACATTCAGGGTATTTCAGGACCCACACTGGGGCCGGTCACGGGCAACACCGTCCGCGTGACGTATGGCTTCAATGGGAAGGACGCCGGCATCACCGGATGTCCCGGAGGAGGACACGCAACCGTAGTAGTCACGTTCAGTGTCGAGCGCCAAGTCCCTGTCCCGAAATAGCGAACGTCGAGGAATGACGTCGCGATCACAGGGACGATCGGTCGACTGCCTCTTTTATGAAGCGGCGTGTGCGAAGACGAAACCGCCGTGAGAATTGTCCTCTAAATCAGGCTGGCAGAACCCCGTCGCGGATTGCGAGGCGTCGGGCCAAGCGATATCCCGAACTGAGTGCACCTTCCATATACCCCATAAACGCGTAGCTCGTATGTTCGCCCGCGAAGTGCAACCACCCACCATAACCCGCTTTCCAGAACGGGCCCCAGGTTGTTACCTCGTTCAATCGAGGAAAGTAGTAGGAGGCCATCGTCCATTCTTCCTCAGGCCAATTCATGAATTTCGTGCTCTCTAAGTGCGCCGCGATGCCTGGATATGGTACGCGCAAGGCACCGAGGTACTTTTCCTTTCTCTCATTGGGCGGCCATGCAGCGCACTGTTCTGCATCTTTTGATCCGGAAAACGCCACCAGAACAATGCCATCTTCCCTCTTCCCATCATCTTCCGTCGTCTCCCACGTCAAGTCGACTGGTCCGTCTTCTGAGAGTGTTGGAGTACTCGCGAACTCCTGCCAGAATCTGTTTCTGAACTCCATGAGGAACTTTACATTCGCTCCCATTTTTGGCGCTGTCGCGAGCTTCTTGGAAAGATCCTCGAACGCATCGAATTTGATAGTCCGCCAGACGGAGGGAGGGACGGCCAGAATCACATCGTCGGCCCGCTCTGTCTCCACACGTCCGTTGATCGTCAAGGAAACAGCGGATCCATCGGGGGTGATCGCTTTGACAGGCGCATCCAAGTGGACTCTTGGCGTCTTGCTCTTGTTGAGCCAGTCCGCAAACTTTTCCGCGAGCTGCTGATTTCCTCCTTTGCAGCGGAATAACTCTGTGTCCGTCCAGTAGCGGTCCAACCCGTGACCCTTGATCATCGCCAAAACGGCTAGGAGGCTTTGCTCAGACGTGGGAATTCCGTTGTCGGCGGCCAGCATCACGCTGATGGCGTGACGACACCGGTCAGAGCACCTCGCTCGGCTAAGCCATTCACCGAGAGAGACGTTGTCGAGCGCGTGTGCATTCCGATTCGTCCAGGGCTCGAAAGGATCTACGATGCTGGCAGCTAGATTCGACAGGAGTTTAAATTGTTCCTCCATTTCGTCAGTAAGATGTTTGCTCTGATCCGCGGTCAAGGTAACTTGCTCGAGCCGAAATGGGGAGTTTCCATATTCCAGAACATGACTGAAGGAAAGACCGAAACGATGTTTGTATGAATTCCAGAGAGGATGATTACTTCCGATGAGTTCCGCGCCTTCCTCCGCAATTCTCCCATCGACGAACCCGCGGAAACTGTGGACTCTTCCTCCAACTCGATTGCGAGCCTCGTACACGTCAACCTCGTATCCCAGGCCCTCCAGCTCGAAGGCCGCGCACAAGCCCGCAAAACCCGCACCAATCACGACGACTTTCCGCTTGGGAGTAGCCGGGACAAACTCCAAAGGCCCTTCGCGGCTTTTGATTCCGGCCAACTCCAATTCACTTGCGAGAACTCCCTTGTTCTCCGGAGCGGCAAAGACCAGCGCCTTAGGCAACGGAGGTTCGGGAGGAATGAGTTTGTGGCGGTTTCGCGCGCGTAGAGAGGTATAGATTGTCGGCATCTTGTGGTACCTCGACTCTGGTTAAGCAGCCAACCGTGAATGTGCCCCTTAGCCTCCCAGTACATTTGCAAGGGTGGAAATCGAAGGGGCAAAAAAATATCCGCCTCCTGTGGGGACCACCCAATCCTTGACGAGAGAATTCTGGTTCGTCACAGAGATATCCTGGGTTCCGTCCGGCGCGAACCTCAGGTATGCACTTCGCTCCCGACCGAAGAATTGTTGCCCGACGAGCATGTCGAACCCCAGCCCCTCGGTGTGTCCACTAGGGTTTCGCGGGAGAAGCGCGTTGTTCATCCAGTTCGTGCACAAGAACTCAAACTGCTGCGCAATGGCTGCCTGATACGAAAGAAACAGAAGGCCGCGATCAGCCGGTGGCGACTCGGGCGCCTTCGGATCGAAGGGCTTGCCGTACGGGATGCCGCGCCTCAGGATTCTTACTGTCAGCGTCGCGGAGGCAAATCCAATATTTGTGTCTCCATCGCGCGGGTTGACTTTTCTGACGTGGCCAGCAATCGGACAGATCACCCCTTGAGAGTCATTCGGCAAGTTCAATGAGATATTGTCGCTGCTGTACGCGAACGCGTTTATCCGAGAGCGAGTCGCCTGTTTGGGATCGTCCTGCAAAGGGGTTCTGATCACCGGGGCACCGCTTGGCCATCGCCCGACCAGCATCGCGGCTAGACGCTCGGGGCCCAAATCCGTTCTGCCGATAGCGGAAGCATTATCGTTCACAAACGCATAGAATGCGGCCACGTCCTGTCGCAAGCGTCGAAACACCAGAAATGATCCGTTACCCGCCCAACTCGGCGCGATCGGATTGGGTTGGGACCCCAACGGCCTGGGAGGACCGGCCTGCCTCGGAGCAGTGTCGATCTGCTGCGCATATCCGAGGACAAACTGTCCGGCACAGACAAGCGGCTTTCCCACCTCGGCATATTCGGGGCTGCTGTCGTCCGGGTCATTGGCTTTGATCGTCCTTTCCGTGAGAAAGCGCCCATTTGGTAACACTCCGCGGATCCCAGGTTGCGAAATGCCATCTTTAAATCCGAAATGCTCGTGGCCGCTGGGAAAGGTGTGGTCTTCGTCGGAGTAGTGGCTCAGGTCATGGCCGGTTTCTTCGTAAATGTTGTTCAGGCCAAAAGAGGATGCCGATCGATTGATCGACGTAACGGCGTCGGCCAGCTCCGCAACATCGTCGCCGGCAACAATGATCAGCACATCCGGAATACGACCGGGTGCCCCGATCACCCATTCGGAGAAATCGTTCACGCCATCCTTTGCAGTGGGGTCACCCAGACGCGCCGATGACCTTGGGAGACCCTGCCGGAACTCAAGGTCGGTAAAGGAATCGGCATCTGAGGTCAGTGTCCGCAAGGCGTCGAAGGAGAACGCCGCCGCCGTCCAGACAGCCTTGAGGCTCGTAGGTTCTTCGCCCGACTCCAGTAACAGCCGCGCTCGTGTGATTTTGTAGGAGAGGACAGCTTTAAGCGGAGTGACCCTTTTCGCAAGATCGAGAAGAAACTTCTTGTTTTGCCCCACATCGGGACCAAACTCCAAGCCGATGAGCGTCTGATGATCCTTGTTGAAACCTCCAAGGATATTACCCTGGATGTCGTCCCAGTCCAGCCTCGGTTCAAGTGCGGGATCTGGTGTCATGAGTAGTGGGCGAGCCGACGGAAAGTAGCTCGTGTCTGGGGAGCCGTTTTGGGTCGAACTGTGAGCATATGCGCGAACATCTCAGCTTTCGGGGCCTGGCACGGAATGCCGACCTTCGTTAACAATACGAATCCCGGGTGATTCGAATCGAAACACGGATGACCGTAGCACTTCTGCGACACCTGCTGTGGCGCGCCCGGCAAGGCCTGGGCAAATAAGTTCATGGTGATCGCGTCGGCGATCTGCCCTCCCATCGAGATCGGGACGCCTTTGTACTTCAGATCGCCAACGCGCGCCTGTTTTCCGTTTCTCATTACACCGTCCGGCACTTTGAACTTGGCCCTGAGAGTCATGCTTTTGTCTCCGCTCTGCCGCAGAGGCACAAAATAGTCCGTTTTCAGATTGGCAATCGGTTGGTCATTCCAGTCAGTGAAGTCGTTGGGCAAAATCGTTTGAATATACAGCCCCAGCGGATCGCGCAAAGTCACGAACATGTTTTGGCGAGCAAGGGTGTTGACTTCGTTGCCGATCGTCGGGTCGCTAAAGCGATTGGGCTCCCCATAGGCCGCACAGCAGACGAGGTCTGGATCTTTGTCTTTTGCTGGGCTCCCCCAGATCAGTGAGCCGTCCATCGCCAGCTTGATCTCCGCGCCTAATGTGTTGGCTCCCTGGGTCAAGTGCACGGCGGCCGCAATGTTGTATTCGTTGTAGGGGTTATAGTCTCCGGCCTTAAAGGTGAGTTTCTGATTTCCGGCAAAAGGTTCGACATGGGTGAGAGGCTCGGAAAAATAGAGCTTCGTCGGGTCGATCCCAGCCGGCCCCTTGCCCGTGATCTCTCCGTACAAGGTTACAAGCAAGGCCTGGTCGTACTTCGCGATCAGTCCCCAGTATTCCGGGCCCTCACAGGTGAAACACACTTCACGCACGACACCATCGGGATCTCTCAAGGTCACCCATTCGAGATACTCGTCGTGAGGCCGGTACTTCAGTCCCGGAAAGCGGGCACCCGTTGCCGTGAGGAAGTCCGGTTGATTGACGAGTAAGGCATCGACGCCCGTGCCATACTCAACCGGACTGTCGACCGCTTTCGCAGCTGCGAGCACGTCCTTGTTGTTGAGCAAGAGCGCCGTGTGTGGCAGGCCTTGCCAAGGGGGAGCCGCAGTTTGGGGATTACCATTCTGTGGCGGATTCGTGGATTCATACCAGGCAGCGTAATCGGCGCTTGGCGCCACCTGCTGGCCAATCCAGGCATCCCACTTCTGATACAGGAGCGTAGGATTGGCGCCACGGTCGAAGTCCTTGATGTTTGCCGGCGGTGTGTGGGTTCCAGGCATGAAGCGTGAACCTCCCTTTCGCTGCTTAGTTCAATTCCAACGAAGTGCTTTAACAAAAGCGCCACGCCCGCGCTGGTCACAGCTTCGTTGGATCAAGGCGTTGCGCGAAAATGTTTATAACCCTGGTCGTTATACAAACTCACAAGTTCCTGATCCGGCGTGGAATCATCCCCAATTTGCTCTTCCAGCCATTCTTTGAGTTCTTTTATTTGTTCAGTGCCGGGTAGGCCAGCAACCAAGCTGCCCAGAAATCTATTGAGGAGATCGAGGAGCTTCTTGGGCCATCCCCCGATGGCGGCCTGCGCCAGGTAATGAAGTTTCATGGCCAGACTCTTTCCGGTCAGGCCCACTCTTTGGATCACCGTCCAAACAGAATTGGTTTCGGAGGAGATCGCCTGAAGCAGCGAGATCTGTTCCTGTAGGACAGGTCGGGTCTCATTCCAAGCGTCCTGAAACAGCTGAAGGTCGGGAGGACTCAATCTGTTGATGAGCAGATCGAGCACCTTGTCGGTGAACTGCAGAACTTCGATGATGGCGTCACGGTCTTCAGCGAGGGGCATGGAATCACGAACCATTGCGTCCTCAAAGGGATGGTGATTACCGGAGTTGCTCGCTGGCAGACGAACGCTGAAACGCCGAATGCGGGCATCCGAAACAACTCAGGTTTTCCCTTTGAGACCCCGCGGTTCAGAAGCCCCCTCGGTCGCAGAACTCAGGTCGAGTTCTACTTCTTCTGGTGCGGATTGCAAACAAGATAGACGGGGACGGCAGTAATGTCAACGAGACGCTGGCCATCTGACCATCTATCACCTTGATCGGCGGCTAAGTCGCGGAGGACCCAGGTTTCAAGGATGGTTAGGTTTGTCCCCAAGAAAGGCGAATAAGATTCTCTTGCCGCCTGGCTCTTTAATGGCCTTCTTCGAAGACTCAACAGTCACAAACACCGAATTGATCTGCGCTAACACTCGAGGATCGTCGAACGTCAGTACCCACCGACCATCGTTCCGGTCATCGTTGTGAAAGACTCCCAAACTTCTGATGGGATTTTCGGCTCCCAGACGCTCGCCCCACACGTAGAACGAAACCTTCGCGTCCACTCTTCTTGGATCAGCCAGGTCGTAGGCGTAAAAGATCAGCGACTTCCCTTCGGTGTAGAAAATTCTTCCGGAAGCGCGCTGGTTCTTGCCGTTGCCGTCTCGGTCATGCACATCGATGATGTGGAGATTGCGTGCCACCACCAGATCCCGCACATCGCTTCCTCGTGCCGCGAGCTCTTCCTGCTGGTTCAACACTGCTTCCTGATCCGCGAGCTTACTCCGCAGTTCGCGCAGTTCGGCTTCCTGCAAAGCAAGCGCTGTGTCACTTGTGCTCCTGTCTGACTTCGACTTCGCCATGTCTGCTTCAAGCCCTGCGATCCGCGCCTCCGATTGCGCCTTCTCCGATCGAACATTCATGTTTTCTTGCTGCGCGGCGTCAAGCCGTGAAGTCAGTAGCGTCTGCGCCTCACTCGCCGACTCAAGATCGCTACGCTGCTTCTGGACCTTGGCTCCCAGGGAGGTGATCTCCGACCGCGCCGAGGCTAGCTCTTGTGTTAGCTGCGTGTTCTGGTTCTGGCGGCTTAGCGAAGAAGGACCGCCGTTCGCAACACTCGCCGGGGACCCAGCATCTTGGTGCGGGTTCGCCGCGGCAGGGGAGGACTTCTGTCTGGCGATCAGCAGGAACGCTGCAACTACAGCGACTGCTGCTGCGGCGCAGACGCTCGCATAAATTCGGGCGCGTTGTGGTTTTCGTATAGGAGGAACATTTTCCCGGCTTATTTCAATCCCTTCGGACCGGGCACGTGCAACAAATCTCTGGGTCATTCCAGAAGGAATTTCGCAGTGCAACCGCTTGGCTGCTAGCTGGGATAGTCCTTGAGCGCTGATCTGCGAGAAATCGTAGGCGGCGCTGCGGCAGATGGGACACTCTTCGAGATGAGATCTGAGATCGGCCAACTCATCCTGGGATGCCTGGCCGCTGGCCGCCAGAGCGCATAGCTCCTCGTATTGTTCATGGGTATTCAACGAGGATCCCCTTCGGGTTCACTTTACGCTCGGCGACCTTCTCTCGGGAAGAGCAGGTTTCCTGCAAGACCTTCCGTAGCTTTGCCAAGCCACGGTAAAGATTGTGGCGGACCGAAGACGCCGTGTCGCCTGTTTTTCTGGCAATTTCTTCCGCTGTCAGCCCCTCGAAATAGGTGAGCTCAATCACCCGGCGTTGACGCGACTCGAGGGTTGCCAGCACCTGTTCGACCAAATAAAGGACTTCCTGCGGAGGCAGGCATAGCAAATGGCCGGCACCGTAAGAGAATTCCGCTGGGGCGAGTTCGTCCAGCTCATCCCGGCTGTAGAAGCGGTTGGATTCGAGGTGCTGCCGCCGGTTAATACTGCGGTGGTAGGCGTACTGAAGCAGCCAGGTCTTGAAGGTTCCTCGATCAGGATTGAACTGGTTGACCGCCCGAAAGATGTCCAAGAATACCTTTTGGACAGTCTCTTCTGCTTCCCCATCATCGTGGAGGATTGCGCGGGCGATCCGGAAGACCAACGCGCTGTGCCTCTCAAACAAAACTGCTAGGGCATCGTTACAGCCCATTCGTAGTGCTTGCATTAGGTCTTCGTCGGTAAAGGTCCGAAGGCGAGAAGGAGAGAGGAAGGCGGCTGCCAGTTCTTCATCGGATAAAGGCATAGGCTCCCCTTAACCGCAGTTGCGCCGCAGTTTGTCTTGCGCTCGGCGACAACGCGCAAAGCTAGAATGGCTGCGGGCATTATCCCTATTTTAGGGATTGCTGCTAATGGCGATGATTCCCCATTTTGGGGAATTCGTCAACGGGTCAATATACCTGCTGGGAGTGAATCCCAGAGATCGCGATTATCAACGTTCGTACAAGGCATTTCGCCGCCGTCTGGTGGACGCCCGCACAGAAGCCGGGTTGACCCAACGAGAGGTCTGCGAAAAGATGGGGAAGAGCACTTCCTTTATATCGAAGTGTGAGCTGGGAGAGCGTCGCGTGGACTTCGTGGAACTTCGAAAACTCGCGAGAATCTATCGTAAGCCGGTGTCGTTTTTCAATCCGCCTTCCGGCTAGAGCCGTTCTCGCCGGCCTGCCGTTCGATTTCCTCGCAGGGATTACGCGATTCCCTATTTTGGGGAATGCTTCACTGGTTGCTTATACCTGCGGGAAGTGAATCCCAAGAATAAAGCCTACCAACGAGCATATAAAGCCTTCCGCGAGCGTCTGATCAAGGCTCGGACCGATGCTGGGATGACCCAGGGGGAGGTCAATGAACGCATGGGAAAGCCCCATTCTTTCATGTCGAAATGCGAACTAGGTGAAAGGCGGGTAGATTTCGTCGAGTTGCAAATGCTGGCAAAGATTTATGCCAAGAGTCTTTCATTCTTTGTTACGGAAGAATGAGACCCATCCGATCGCGCGGCGGCGACGGACAGTGTCAATCAGTAGAAGCCTCCAAGACCTGGCCGTTTCATCCCAGTAACCGCTGGAAACTAATCGAGAGAAACGTCGTCTTTCCGGCAATATCTCGTTCACGGCGGACGCACAGAATCCTCAGCAACTCCCGGTGTGTAACACATCTCGGCTCACCGACGGTAAGCCGGCCCGGAATCATCGAACACTGTCCTAGACATGGGGTTGGTTGTATTTTGACTGACTGAGTGGCCTTTCCTGCCGTGCATGCGGCCTACGAAACGCCAACTATGGCATCGAGATTCGGCAATTCGGTTGAGGGGATTGTAGGGACGCTTGACGACCGACGGACGACCTGAAATATTGGTGGCCATGCCAGCAACAATTGTCGTCGGAGGACAATACGGATCGGAAGGCAAAGGCAAAGTTGTCGCCCTTCTGGCCAGCCACTCAAACTCTCCTTGGCTTGTTCGGTGCGGAGGTCCAAATTCCGGCCACACTGTAACAATCGACGGTACAGATGTCATTCTTCGCCAGGTTCCTTGCTGCTCAGAGTCTCACCGAGCCACATTCTGCATTGCTGCCGGCTGCGCGATCGATGAAGCAGTCCTCCTTCGCGAGTTGGATTTACTCAAGATTGACCGCCAGCGGATCATCGTCGATCCCCGTGCAGTAATCGTTACTGAGCAGGATCGTCAAGTCGAACGCCGTGAGTTGAAAGACATAGCCAGCACGTGCTCGGGAACTGGAGCAGCATCGGTGCGAAGAATGTCTCGACGAGGCGATGTGTCTCTTGCTGGTGGCTCCAACGTACTGACGGGTCGCTGCCGAGTGGAGACAGTCGCGCCGTTGCTGCATAGCAGGCTCGACGAAGGTGGAGACGTTATCGTCGAAGGCACGCAAGGATTTGCGTTGTCACTCTTGCACGGACCCGACTATCCGTTTGTCACTTCACGAGATACGACCGCGGCCGGATTCGCGATGGAAGTCGGTCTTTCCCCTCTTGTCATCAGCAATATTGTCATGGTGATTCGCACCTTTCCAATCAGAGTGGGTGGGCCGAGTGGACCATTTGACGATGAAATTTCATGGGAAGAAATTGCCAGAACTTCTGGCGCTCCCAAGGCGTACCCAGAGTACACGTCGGTGACGAACCGCTTGCGTCGCGTTGCCCAGTTCAACCTAGGAGCAGTGAAGATCGCCTGCAGCTACAATCGTCCCACCGCCCTCGCAGTGATGGGAATAGACCGTATCGACTATGCGAACACGGGAGTGACCGAAGTCCACAGGCTCACGCGCAACGGGCGCGCGTTTTTGGACGAACTCGAACTTAAAACCGGTGTTCCAGTTCAGTTTGCCGGTACGGGATTCGGAACGTCCAATGCCATTCACCTTATAGGAAAGTCTCTGGCAGACGAACTCACCCATGTCTGAAGTATCCCTCAAGATACTTAGGCAGTTGCGGGACCGCTCGTCGTCTCTGCTTCGGAACGTCGTGAAGGACTTGTCGCCGTTTAAGAAGGAAGATGGCACGTTCCGGAGAAAGCCCGACTCTCGCTCACCCGCTTGGGACACGAACGTGACGACCAGCTGTTCGTGTTTGATGGCGCTGGCATCAACCGACCAGTTCCGCAATTTCTATAAAGAGGAAGGTACTGGCTCCGTCACCTCTGAACAACGAGCAGCGTCTATTTTTAAGACGCTCCTCGAGGCTCCTTGGATGAGCTCCGGACTCACAGACAACAACGCTTTCACCACAACTCTCGTGCTTCGTGCGTATGGCTTCCTTGAGCAGGAACGCATCTTCGGAACCAATTCCCCGAGGTCTGATTCGATGAACGAAGGGCGAGTTCGCGAGTGGGACCTCCACTTGGGGATGCGAAATCCGATTCCGTTTGCCCGCAAGTTGACCAAGCACTCCGATCTTGCTTCTGAATTTATTTGGTTCTCGCTTACAGATGACTCGCGCAACCTACTAACGGAGTCCTTAACAAGCAGCAGTCGAAACCGAACGCGCTTAAGAGCTGCTTTAGCGCTTGACCTGCGGCGTATCCTGCAAAGCAGTTGGATTTACGAACCAAAAAGATTTAATAAGGCATCCAAGGAAACAAAGAGAAGGCTGAAGACTTTCAGACCAGAGCCGACCGGATATAGATTAACGAGCCTCAATCGTCGACTTCTTTCCGATCAGTATCCCCGCGATGTTTCCAAACCCATTCGTCGGTCATTGAAGGACATCGCCGAGACGATTGCCGCCGAACCCAACAATTTTTCTATCAACCAATATCCGCCGTCACCAGCGGTTGTGTACTGGTTCGTTGATGGAATCACTCGCGCAGAGATCAGGCTCTCTCCAAGTCGCTGGGATGTGCTATGCAAATGGGCTGCAAAAGAGTTTAACCATCGACGCTCTCTTGTCGTGGCACAACACGACGCGATGATGGATCCGGTCGCGATGGGAATGTGTGCTTGCCTATGTGCGAAATTAAGAGCAATCACTGAGAAACCGAAGCTGGGGGGCAGAAAGGAACATCTAACGATACTTCCGTCTCGCGTTGAGCTTGAACGATCGATTGAAGAATTGGTCACGAAGCAGGCGGACAGCGGCATTTGGAACAAGTACTTCCCACTCTTCCACTATCAAGACGCTGGATCGAACTTCTGTTTTACTTTCGAACTCTTGGAAGCGGTTCTATGTGAGTTTGGCCAAAACGGCCAGAGTCCCACAAACGGGTTCGCAAAGAGTTCGAACGCACTGTTGGCGAATCCGATTTTTGTCGAGGGACTTGAGAAAGCAGTGACGTGGTGCGAGAAGAATCGGCTAAGTTGTTCCGAGGGACTGACTGAATACAACGGGTGGAACTCGGGCGGCCAAATCGACACTTTGGAGAAAGGTCAGCCTGAGTCATGGGCCACAGCAGTCGTGCACATGTTTTTGTCTGAGCTTACGACCGTCCTGTCGGAGCGGATACAAGAACAGATTCTGCAGAAGTACAAGGCTCGGTTGCCTAAGACTCCGCACTTTTCGCCATCCAATAACAACCGTTCGACTACCGCGCTTGGCAATCTTTTGGACATTGACGTGCTGTTGCGAAACAAAGTAAAGAGGCTCTCGTCTCTTTTACGAACTCAGGTGATTGATGCCTATAGCTTTGAGACCGAAGCAACCTTGCGCCGCAGGGCCATAAAAAAGCCGCTATCAGCATTGCTGTTTGGCCCACCAGGCACCTCGAAGACAGAAATAACGAAAGCAATCGCTGATGACCTAAAGTGGCCCCTGATCGAATTAACGCCTTCGGAATTTGTGAAAGGTACTCTCGCGAACGTTTATCTGCAAGCCGATGAGATTTTCGATGATTTGATGGATCTGTCTGCAGTCGTAATCTTTTTCGATGAGATGGACGCTCTCGTCCAGACACGAGAGGGGAAAGTTCAGCTAGATATTGCGAGTCAGTTCCTCACTACGACGATGCTTCCGAAGCTCACCCGCCTGCATGATCATGCCAGAGTGATATTCCTGATGGCGACCAATTTTCAGGAACGATTTGACGCGGCGATCAAACGTGCAGGTAGGTTTGATCTTCTCTTGTGCATGGGACCGCCCAGATTTACTGATAAGGTTGATCGCCTTCATCGAGTGTATTCTTTTGATGACTCAAATGATCAGACGAAGAAAGCGGGCGCCCTGATAAAAACATATCTCAAAACTGTCCCTGAGCTGCACGACCAACTGTCTTTATTCACTTTCGGCGACTACAAGGCTTTCCTAAACACGATTGGCAAACCAAAAGTAATAGGCGATGCGATCGCGGAACTAGGTCAAGATAAATTCAGGGAGCAACTCAAAGACTATAGCCAATATGTTGGACTCAAAATGGCTGACCTAGACCCACTAAAGGCGCTAGTCGAGGCGAAGAACCTAGCCCAACTGCGTAAGAGAAAGTTCACGATCGAACTGCTCAAGACCAAAAAGGTGCCGATCCATGACGTGGTGCGATATCTCTGTGACTGGCAGCAATCGAAGGAACAGTATTAGTATCAAACTTCAAAGTAATTATACGCGGTGCTTTCTAGCTTTCCGCGAAGATCGTCGCTGCGAATAGTGCGTCATCGACACGCCATCTTAACTCTTCAAGTGAGTCGTTGTTGGTGATGACGTTATCTGAGTCGTGGCGGATTGATGGAGCTTTGTGATCCACGGGGCTTCCAGTTGCGATCCTCTTGCCTCCTCTCTTGCTTCTTGTGATCAGCCGGTGCTGGATGATCGCATCGTTGCAATCCACGAACCACGTAACGACTGGCCTCATAGCAAGAGCCCTAGAATCCACATCGACGATATCCCGAATAGAATCCACAACAATAGGCACATCGCATGACTTGATGGTCCGTGTGAGTCTCTTGCGCAGTGGAACCTGCTTATGAACATCTAGAACAACTGCGCCGAAGTCGCGCAGGTCAGCTTCTGAAATGTTGTTCGGATCAACTGATCTTTGGTAAAGCCTTTTCGCAATTGGTGCAGCCGTATCCTCAATCAACAGATCACGGATGACGTTGCGGGTCCGTATCCATTCGAACCCGTAGAAAACACTGAGATAGCGAGCGATGACCGACTTTCCCGCTCCGGTCTTGCCTCCCAAACAGATTACGGGGTTGCTCTCGAAAACCATCGGACGGACTTTCGGAACAATAAGCTGCGCTTCGCTTGGAATGCCCATGGGCTCAAACAGTCCCACTTCAAAATATCGTCCGACGACAGCCGAGGTGATAGCGTCCATCTCATCGTGTGAACGCGTTTCCAATCCCGCACCATTTAACCCCAACCTACGGAGTCCTTCTCGTAGCAAGTCGAGACTCTTTTGCTTTCGCGGAATGCAGAGGATGTCTTGAGCGGCCCCAGGGTACGATTCAATGACGCGCGGGGCTCGCGGGAGCGCTTCGATCGTTCGACGAAGGCGAATACCTCTCAATGTAAGGTTCTCCATCGAGTCAATCAGAGACGGATACGCCGGAATACCCACGCTTGCAAGGTCATGTTCTGCTACTCGCATAATCCCAGCTTTAGGATCAATTGAATCGCCACCACCGGGCAACCCTAACGGAGAGTCTATGCTTACAATCTTGGGCTTGTGCTTCTTGATGTATTCGAGGATTTCTTCGTCCGAGAACAACGAACATGTCTCGACCGAACAGCCATTTAGCACCGCGATTCCCGTCGCTTTGTCCCCTGCAGTCAAATCAATTCCTATCACCGGTGATCCAACGGGAATGTTCTGCGGCGGCTGTATGCGAGCCGCCAATTTATGCTTGTTAGACTCAATCGCCGTCTCGAATTGAAATTCTTCTTGTACAAAGATGGACGTGGTCTTTGTGAGACTTCTCCGCCACGATCTGCTTTCAACGATCCACTGCTTGAGCTGATGATACTGAAATCGGTTTAGTACTATGGGGGCTTCGAGTTGCCGGAGCGCCATAGCGCCAAATTTGAGATTGAGAAGATGAGAACGAGCGTGCGCATCTGAGCCGATCGAAATTGCACAGCCCACGTCGATGGCTCTTCGCATCAGATCCAATGAGAGGTCCAATCTCGACGGGAAGCAATTCATTTCCAGCGCGACGCGCCAGAGAGCGCATTTTTCAAATACCTCATGCCAGTTCACAGCTGCCGGGGGTCGAAGGTAGTCGGGCACTCCAGGCTTACCGATAATGGCCGATGTCGGATGCCCGATTATGTCGATGTAACCAGATTCAATCGCCCGTATGAGCCGATCGGTGTTTACGCGAACGTCATCCGTCCAGTTGGAGTGGACGGAGGCAACGACGAGATCGGCAGCGGCGAGCAAAGAACGCGGTAGATCTAGTGTGCCGTCTTTTAGGATATCCACTTCGATGCCGTGCAGAACCGGGCAGACTGGCGTCGCTAGAGTAAGGGCATTTGCCTGTCGCAACCACAGAACTGGTGTCAGGCCGCCCTGTAGCTTGGCCGTCCGACTGTGATCGGTCACTGCGAAGTGCTTGAGTCCACTCGCCACAACGGCACGGGCCATCGTGTTGACGGACGCGCTTCCGTCAGACCAAGCGGTGTGGAGATGAAGATCTGATACGAGATCGCTCGGAAAACCCGATGCAAGCGGGTCCAGAAACTCCGCTATATCTGCAATGCTCTTGTATGCGACTTGTTTCGGATTCGACTTTATCCGAAAGCTCCATCCCATTTGGTGTTTGATCCGAATGCCGTCGCCGTTATGCTGTGAGTCGTGGCGAAAGTGCCTTTCTCGCTTGAGGGTCTTGCTGATTGCGGATGCAACGGAGTCCCACGCTGTATTCACAGCAACGCTAACTGGGCCTGTCACCGGCCCAAACGGGTCCGCGATCCCAGATAGTTCCCAACCAGGATTTCCTCCATGGAATTCTTGCATTGTGTGCAGGAAACGCAACAGAGGCGGAACGATGTGCGCTGTTTGCCACGGTCCGACATTGCTGCCTTTATACAGCTCAGTAATGCGATCACGGCTGGAAGTCAGGTTTGTCGGGTTCTGTCGAAACCACTCCTCGGAAAGGGAACGCGATGAGAGCGTCGTGGCTATTTTGCTTGGTCCCAAACCACGCACCGAGCGGAGGCGCAAACAACGATCGAAACGTTCGCCGCGATAGCTTCGAAGTTCAGGGATTGTGCCAGTCCGCCCGATATTGATCAAGTATTGCCGGATTCGCGATGAAGGAACGTAGTCAAGGCCTTCATCACTCGCTGTTCCGTCGAGCCAGCGATCAATTGTCGTCCCGTAGCCATCGAGGCTGTAGCCCGCGCGCCAGAGAGAAAACGTCCTGTATTTGGGAACCTCCGTACCTTTAGCAAGGGCGTCAACTTCCAGGAGGAAAGCTAGATCGTACAGAGGCTGAACGTATTCAAAGTCCCTGATCCGAAAATAGTCGCCGTTCTGCACAGCCGCGTCCATCAATTCCCCGTCGGCAAATAGAGACGCGCCTTTCGAACGTTTTGTCTCGGGTCTCTTCACTTGCTAGTGAGTTCTCCGTCCACCAACGACGCGAGCCGTTTGTAGAGCTCCGGATCCTTAACGAAATCCCATTCGTCCATTTTTATTCGCAGCTTCTTCCCGGGGTAGCGGGCAAAGTATTCTTCATACGCTGCGTTGACCAAACCGTAGTATGCAGGATCAATTTCCAACTCGAAATCGCGCTTTCTCGCCCGTATCCGTTCAACCAAAAGATCAGTGGTTGCTGATAGGAAAATCATTAAAGCGGGGCGAGGAGTCTTCTCTATACAAACATCGTACAGCTCAGTGAACAAGCGGTTGAGGCGATCGTCCTTGAGATTCAAGTCTGCGTAGAGAATATCCTTCCCAAGGTGGAAGTCGGCGACGACTTCCGATCTTGAAGCGGCTCCAGCTTGACTCTTGAGTTGATGAAAATGCAATAACAGAAACGCGAATTCGGTCTCGGTAGCGTTTCCGACCGGGTCGTCGTAAAAGGCCCGAAGAAAGGGATTGCTTTCGAAATCCTCCAGCAAGAGCGCGCTCTCCCGGAAGGCTGCGAGGCCTTTGGCGACCGTCGATTTACCTGCTCCGACACATCCCTCAACCACGATCAACATAGTCTCTTGCCGCCGCCGTTCGTTTCTCGCCCGACTCTTAAGCAACCTTGAAACCGCAGAAACCAAACGGTGATTATACGTCCCCGAAACGGCAGCGGAGACTTACTGCAGCAGTCAAACACGTTGTCTATGTTCACAGTAACGCTGTTCCTCTTTCAGCTTCATCTCTGGCCCTGTAGCCGCTGAAACAAAAGAACTTACGCTCAATGTTTGAGGATCGTGCTACCCTTTCGGAATATCCTATAATGCGACAGATTCAAACGCTAAGACGTCAAGCGCTTCCGCACCCCCTTGATCATGATGCTACAGGGTCGGCTTGTATCCCTGAGTTCACTCCTGAACGAGTGCGCTGGGCAGAACCTAGCGAGCTCACTTTGCTCGAAACTGCATTGCCGGTGCGGGAATTGTCTTTATTAGCGAAGGCAGATCGCAGGTCGATAGATCCCGTATATGCGACCCACCGCTGGTGGGCCCGGCGTCCACCCGGCGTCATTCGTGGTCTTCTCTTGGCATCCGCTTTACCGGCTTCAGAGAACCACGATCTGTTCTGGAAATTATTCTCTTCGGCCGAGCCTCATCTCGTCGGATTCCGTATTCACGACATGTTTGCTGGCGGCGGGGCCATGCTTGTGGAGGCGGCTCGGCTGGGAGGTACCCCGTCCGGTACGGACGTGGATCCTCTTGCCGTGAAGTCGAGTTGGAAAAGGCCGCCGCAGAGATGCTAAAGGCAGTCACTGAAAAAGTGGGCTTACTGTTCGGCAGCAAGCGGGCAGGTTGGACTCCTCTCCACTTCTTCTACGTGCATAACGTGACGTGTCCGGAGTGTAGGGAGAGCAGCC
>Ga0206987_1004_pt1 | contig 67051 bp, 57 predicted proteins | sample Alteio_BWMinCont_11_FD_153281 | JGI IMG/M metagenome (GOLD analysis project Ga0206987, IMG submission 153281) | Enriched cells from forest soil in Barre Woods Harvard Forest LTER site, Petersham, Massachusetts, United States -... | ecosystem: Environmental > Terrestrial > Soil > Temperate forest >... | reverse complement strand
ACCTATGCCGACCTGCTCACTGTGGTCGGACGCTCTTACAAAGTCGCCGTCGTCGTGATGATTTCGGATGTTAATCAGGACTCTGTTTTTCGCGAAGCGATGGCATTGGGCGCGCTGGGGGTTGTCGCAACCCCCTGTTCGATCCAGGATGCGCGATGGATGGTGATACGCGCGACGGAACATGGATCTGGCAATTCAAGATCCACGCTGAATTCGCGGAATACATCGGCGGCGGCGTCCAATGGCGTCCCACGACCTGAATAAACTGGACCTGCAGGCGATGCTCACAGGAGGCCAACGGTATGCGGTTGCTGAGCGTTCGACTGATTGTCGCACTCATCCTGGGGATGGCCCTAGTCTCGCTTTCTTCTGCCTATTATCAGGTTTTGGTCGGCCAACGTGGCTTACGCAAAGACCTGGAACGCCGCGCAGAAGTACTGGGTGAGAGTCTTGCCGGGAATGTCGAGCGGGACCTCGAGAAGGGTTCCATGCACGCGTTGGAACGCATTGTGGAACGCTTTGGCAATCGCGAACACCTCGTCGGTATAGCGATTTACGACCAGCAAAACAATCCAGTCGTGGCCACGCCGGATCTCGCCTCGATCCTTACGGTCACGCCCCAAATTGTGCCCCAAGCCATGCGTGAGAACCGTGGCATCGGTGTCTTTCAGAAGCTGGGCGCAGCCCACTTGCACATTTATGTTGTGCCGCTCCACGGGACGGAGGAAGACGGCGCTGTCATCGGCAGTTTGGCAATCGTTCATGACACGGGATATATCCCGGCCGAAGCCCGCCACATTTGGCGGGAGACCTTCCTCAGCGCTCTGGTCTATGTGCTACTGATTACGGTGATCACTTTGCTCATCGTGCGTTGGAGTATTGCGGGACCGATCGCACGGACCGCCCAATGGATGCGCGCGCTGCGTACTGGCATGGTGTCTTCGCGTCAAAATGCTCCCGACTTGCAACTGTTCCGTCCGCTGGCGCGAGAGGTTGCCACGCTGGCAGAAAGCCTGAATCAGGCACGATCGGCTGCTGAAAACGAGGCTCGCTTGCGGGAAGCCTCAGTCTCATTGTGGACAGCAGACCGGCTCGCAGTGCATGTGCAGACGCGCCTGGATGGAGGACGCCTTCTGGTGGTGTCCAATCGTGAGCCCTACATGCACGTTCGGCAGGGCAAGTCGTGGCAAGTGGTGGTGCCACCCAGCGGCCTGGTCACCGCTCTGGAACCCGTGCTCCGCGCTTGCGACGGCACTTGGATTGCGCATGGCAGCGGTGACGCTGACGCACTCACCGTTGACCAGCACGACCGTTTACGTGTGCCTCCGGATGATCCACGGTATGCTCTTCGCCGGGTGTGGCTCACCAAGAATGAGGAAGAAGGCTATTACTACGGATTTGCCAATGAGGGCCTCTGGCCTCTGTGCCACATTGCGCACACACGTCCAATATTTCGTGCCTCCGATTGGGAGCAGTATCAAATCGTAAACCACAAGTTTGCCGACGCGGTACTCGAGGAGATTGAGGACGTAACCACGCCGGTCATATTGCTCCAGGACTATCACTTCGCACTCTTGCCCCGGTTGATCAAACAGCGAAGGCCGGATGCGCGAGTCGCCATTTTCTGGCACATTCCGTGGCCGAACCCGGAAGCCTTTGGTATTTGCCCCTGGCAACGTGAGTTACTCGACGGGCTACTGGGCGCGGACCTGATTGGTTTTCACATTCAGTCCCATTGCAACAACTTCCTGCAGACTGTGGACCGGGCCCTCGAGTCGCGCATCGACGGGGAACATTTTTCTGTCCGGCGTCTGGGCCATCTCACTGTTGTCAAGCCCTTTCCCATTAGTGTGGATTTCGCGGAGGAGAAGCCAGTGGAGGAAGGCGAACTCTCGGAGGTAATTGACCGCGCGGCCCTGCTAAAGACACTTTCCACCGATGCGGCTTTTATCGGTCTCGGAGTTGATCGTGTCGACTACACAAAGGGCATCCTGGAGCGCTTCGCGGCAATCGAACGCTTTCTCGACACCTACCCTAACTACCAGGGACAGTTCACATTTGTGCAGATCGGAGCTCCCAGCCGCACCCACATCAAGCGCTATCACGACCTGTTCAATGAGATGGAAGCCGAGGCAGAGCGCATCAACTGGCGCTTTCAAACCGATACTTGGAAGCCTATCGTCCTGCTGAAACGACAGCACAACCACGACGAGATTCAGGACTACTATCGCATCGCCGACTTGTGCCTGGTCACCTCGCTGCATGATGGCATGAACCTGGTGGCCAAGGAATTCCTGGCAGCCCGGCGTGATGAGCGCGGCGTTCTCGTCCTTAGCCGTTTCACCGGTGCAGCCCGGGAGCTGCAAGATGCGCTCCTGGTGAACCCCTACGACATCGATCAGACGGCAGAAGCGATTCGGGTTGCTTTGGAGATGTCTCCAGAAGAAGTACAGGAGCGCATGCGCCGCCTGCGCAAGGTCGTCAGGGAATACAACGTATACCGTTGGGCCGGAAGTCTGATTGGCGATCTGTGCGAGATACGACTGGACGTCGAGCAATCGATCCACGAAAAGTCCGACCCTTTGGTGCCGGTCGCCTAACCATGCTGAAAAGAAGGGATCTATTGCCTATCGCAGAAGATCAAGTCGAAATCGAGCAGTTCATTGAAATGGTGGCGGACTCGGAACACTCGGCACTTCTGCTCGACTATGACGGAACCCTGGCCCCATTCTTCGTTGATCGGCAAGAAGCACTACCCTATCCGGGCGTAGTTCCAACCTTACAAGAAATCATGGGATCTGGACGCACTCGTGTCGTCATCGTTACCGGTAGAAGCGCTCATGAAGTTGTGCCCCTACTTGGAATTCATCCTCATCCCGAGATTTGGGGTGCGCATGGCCTGGAACAGCTGCGACCCGACGGGACCTACGAGATTCCACCTTTGGGAAAAGATGTGACAGCTGCACTAACCGACGCGGGCCGGTGGCTGGCCGCGGAAGGATTGCAGGATCTCGCGGAGGGCAAAACTGGCAGCATCGCAGTGCACTGGCGGGGACTCGCGGAATCCAAGGCCTCAGAAGTCCGTCAACGAGTCTTGGACGGGTGGTTCATGATCGCTCAACGAGCGCTGATGTCGATCTTGGAGTTTGACGGTGGAGTTGAAATGCGCGTGCCCGACCTTGACAAGGGGGACGCAGTTCAAACCATCGCCAGGCAAATGGGCCGCGAGGATCCGATCGCGTATCTGGGAGACGATGCTACCGATGAACGAGCGTTCGATTCCCTCGGAGCTCGAGGCCTCAGCGTGCTGGTCCGTCCCGAATGGCGAAAGACTGCAGCGCAGTTGTGGCTCCAGCCACCTCACGAGTTGCTGAACTTCCTGACGCTATGGATGGAGGCCTGTTACAAGAGTCGGCGAGAGAATCGCCGTGGCGCACCACATCACGAGGACTCGTTATGACCGACGAGCAAGTACAGCCCACGGAGCTTCGAGAGCGAAAGTCAAAGAAGCCCTTCTATTTCAATACCTCCGAGCACCTTCTGCGTATTGGCAGGGAGAAAGCCACGAACCTCTCTCAACTTCTGGAGGGGTTGCGCCGATGTCCTGGAGATTCGGTCTTTCAACACACGTTCCGTACCCTCCAGGAGCATCACTTCATCCGCCGTGGTTTTTCCAACGATTTTGCGCACTGGGCACTTTCGGCGTGTAACGAACCGGCACTCGCCGAACGCCTGGCTAGCGTAGACGTTCGAGAGTTCACTTCAATCGAAGATCTGCGCCAGTCCTTGGTACAGGTTCTTGAGGATTACGGGCAGCACAATCCGGATGCCGCCGTGCGGGAGGCAGATGAGCCGTTCCACTTTTGCGCTTCCGATATTGTCGTGCTGCCTACAACGTTCGTGCCGGATACTCTACCAGGCTTTGCCGACGGGCTCAGGCGCGTCAGTATCCACTCCATCCATCACCACTTCATTGAGGCGAGGCTTCGGTTGAAGCTCATGTCCAACGACTTTTCTCAATGGCTGCTTGAGGAGATGGGTCTTCCGGATGCAGCCCGCGCAGTTAACCACATTGACATCTACACCGTCACCATGGAAAACGTGCGTCAGCAGATAGTCCGTATTTTGGAGCGTGCCTTGCAATGAGGAGGGAGAAGCTATGAAGACGCCAGAATTCATCACCGAGACCAGCAGCTCCTTCCCTGACGGTCACACGACTGCGCTGGCTCCGGTCACGCATGCAGCGGATGTTGCAGAAAGGCGGCAGACTCTCCGGGACTTTCGTACGCCACCGGCCCCAACGCCCCCAGCGCACCTGGACGATTACCGGAGCATCATTGGTCAGGCCAACCTCGACGTCTTGCGCTATCTGGCCCGGGACCTCAAAGGCAAGACGATCAAGATGGTGAATTCGACGGCCGTTGGTGGCGGCGTTGCCGAAATGTTGAACCGTCTTGTTCCTATGCTCACCGAGCTCGAAGTACCCACCCATTGGGACGTAATCACTGGTGGCAACGATTTCTTCGAAGTGACCAAGGCATTTCACAACGCCCTGCAGGGAAGTGACTATCAGCTCACCCAACATGTGAAAGAAATATTTCTCATGTACAACGAGCAAAACATGAAGCGCATGCAATTCGGCGAAGACCTGGTGGTGATCCACGATCCGCAGCCCGCCGCACTGGTTCGTACCCGGAACGACTCCGCTTCACATTGGGTCTGGCGTTGTCACATCGATCTCTCTCATCCCAATCCTCAGGTTTGGGATTTCCTGCGCCCCTACATTGAACAGTACAACGCGGCCATCTTTTCCTCGCAATCTTTTTCCCGCCAGCTTCCCATTCCGCAATACCTTTTTTATCCGTGTATCGATCCTCTCTCCGAGAAGAACAAGGAACTCGACGATTCGACCGTGCAGGCAGTTTGTGATGAATTCGGGATTGACCGTTCACGTCCGATCGTCACCCAGGTCTCACGCTTTGACCGGGCGAAGGACCCGGTGGGAGTGATCCAGGCCTTCAAACTTGCCAAGAAGTATGTGGATTGTCAGCTGGTGATGGCGGGCGGCGGGGCCAGTGACGATCCGGAGGGTGCGGCGGTCCTGCATGAGGTCAAAACCGCAGCCGGTGAGGATCCCGACATCATCATCCTTGACCTGCCGCCCTGGTGTGCACTGGAGATCAATGCGTTGCAGCGCGCCTCGACGCTGGTAGTGCAAAAGTCCATCAAGGAAGGGTTCGGCCTCACTGTTACTGAGGGCTTGTGGAAGGGCAAGCCTACCATCGCGGCCGCCGTGGGAGGTATTCCCAACCAGATTATCCATAAGCATACCGGCCTTTTGGTCCACTCCATCGAGGGATGCGCCTACCAGATCCGCTACTTGCTGACGCATTTGGACTTTGCGCGACGCTTGGGAGAGAACGGCCGCGAGCATGTTAAAGAGAATTTCCTGATGACGACGAACGTCAAACGCTGGCTACTGCTACTTCGCATCCTTACTGGCACTCAAACCGCACTCCACCCCGGGGCAGAGTAAAAGAGTTGCATCGACAGCAAACGCGCTCGCTAAGGTTCAATAACTGTTTTGGAATGTGATAGATTGCATCACAGGGGCGCGTAGCTCAAACGGATAGAGCATCGGATTTCTAATCCGCTTTAGCCAGAAGCAGCCTAATGCACCGACAGGCACTACGTCGCAAGAACCCAGTATTGACGCTGCTTTCGTCGTCGGCTGCATTGCAGGTTGACGCACCAAGTCGCACCGAAAACCAAACCCAACTGACACCAGAACTGACACCAAGAATTTTCGGTGTGACAAGGGCGTCCCGGTTTCAGAACCCAGTTCCGACCCGTTAGCTTCTAGTCGGAGCGGGAGTGCAACCCAGTCATTGGACACGGGCTTTCGTGAATCAGCCATTGTTAACGATCGACTACTACTTTCCAGTCCAAAGATCCACTGCGGTGCTCTGGAACGTATTTGTTGGGCTGGCATGGCTACGTTGTCGCCACCCGACCCAATCGGATCCTGCAGTTCGCTGTACCAACAATAACATTAGACCCACTCCCGTGAGCCCTGTTAGCGCTGCTTTTGTGCTGAGTCGGTTGTTTTAACCTATCCCCAGACTCATCGGCCATGGACGCGGCAACAACAAGAACATCAAAAGCGCCCCGATGAGCGCCATGTTCTTTGTGAAGTTGATCATGTCGATCTGCTTCATTTGTGCGTCGTCCAGCTTCCAAAAACTATGCATCTGGAACGACACGCCCAGCAGGAAGATAATCAGCAATCAGTAGAATGACTCCGGTTCCTGCCACCGCCAGCTTGGGAGACGGCGTTCCCTTCGCCTTCGCGAACTCACTCATGTAGCTGAGGTTCGTGAAGTGGTTGAAACTGGCTATCAACCAATACGCGCCAAAAATGATCTTTCCGATCAGAAAAGCGACGTTCATCTCGGCTCCTTCCTTTCGGCAAGTGATGTTAAGACGCCCTCTCCAACCGCCTTTCCGAAACGCTCCTTGTGCCAATTCGATCCAGTTCTTGGCACAGCATCCTGAGTTTTTCGGAGCGGTGGTGATATTCGCCGAGTTGAGAAGATGTAATAGCTGCTGGCTGTCTGAGTGTCTGGATTTGACCGTCAATTAACAGGCGGACTTCATCTTTGATGCCACTGGCTGGTGTTGTCATCGTGGGGAGTCTCCAGGGACATTTTAACCGAAACGGAAGTACATCCCGGTGCTGTTCTCAGTGGTGTGCCACAACAGTGTTTTCCGCGACAGTTTCAATCATCTCGCGCAAGGAATAGTAGCCATGGCGATCACGCGAGTCGGGTCCGTCATGCCGCTTGTCCACGGGATGCGACGGTGGCAGCATCCAAAGTGGGATAGAGTTCGAAAACGGAGGTCAAGTTGGTAAGCTCCAGCAATTGGCGGATGCGATTGCTGGGAGCAGCCAGCTTGACTGAACACTGGCTCGCTTGCGCCGTCAAGGCAACAGATATCAGTGCTCCGAAGCCAGAGGCGTCCATCATTTCCACGCCACTGAGGTCGATCACGACTCGACGGGTCTGGCGCGCAAGCTCGGCAATTTCGCTGGACAGTGCGGCGGCTTCAATGCCATATGCAATTCTGCCTTTGCAGCAGATTACGGTTACGTCTTCGGCTACTCGGGTTTCGAGACTCAGCCTCAACTTCAGCTCCTTCTCCTGACCGCTCAAGCGTTGCTCTTCGCACAATGCGCAAATTGACATTTGGCTCATAATCTCTGTCTACCGATTCGACGACCTGGGGCACGTGCGGGACTGTGAAAAGCTCGTAAATAATTGTTACGGAAGTGCGATTGGCGTGGCTGGCGTCAAGCTGCGACAGTCGCAAGTAGTGGGTGCGGAAGTGCGCCAGAGGTCTGCTCAGGGTCGGCAGGCTGCCGACCTATTGGCAGTCTGCTTCTAGGAGTATGAGCGGCGTCTCCAACGAACCGGTGGCGAAATACCGGCCGTGTCGAGCAAGTCACGTTCCGAACACCCACGTTTAGAGCTGTGCCGGTCGGAAGACTGTTTCAAGTGGAAGCGGGAGGTCTGAGACGCTTTTCCTGAGCGTCTAGCAGTTCCTTAAATTCGCGGATCAGTCTGACCATCTGGACGTGGCTTTGCTCCACGGCGATCCGCATACACAGTTCGTGCATCCGTCGCTGTTCATCGGCGGTCATGGGCTGGGGCCAACTTCTCAGAGGATGCGCTGGGAGCCTCTGGGCGTGCCACGTCTGGCTGCCGTGCAACCCGACATCCAGGGAAGGGCCGCCCAGCGCGGTTTGCACGTTACTACAGGGGACAGTAGGTGTCCATCCCTGTATGAACAATCGACTCTAGAATAAACATCAGGACTATGACACACTGCTGCAAGTTATGACAGATCGTGGCTTTGCAATCCTTAGGTTCGTGGGAAAGACTCCAGCTATGGCGTCTTGCGACACGTGCCATCTCAAGTTCTTCGTTCCAATGAAACTGGCCAATGACCCAGAGGGAGCCGAAGAGCACTTGTGACAAAAATTCGCAGACCATAAATGCAGGTCATCGCTTTACGTCAATGTTTTACAAGAGGCCGCCAAGAATCACTAGCCATGGCTGGCTGTCGTTGTCTTTGTTGAGGCTGAGCATGTGAAGCTCGACCGCTTTGTTGCCCTCAAGTTTCGGCCCGACGACGTAGCCAAGCAATCACTCTGACCTCAGCAGCGTCGGTATTCACCCAAATTTAACAATTGCCTGTATTGAAGGTCGCTCCCTCGTTTGATATAAGGACTGGTTTTCAAGCAAGAAGGCTATCCGTGAGGCGCTGTGCTTTCCTTTGTCCCTTCCGTCTGCTAAGAGTTTCGGCCCGCTGCTGGGAGCCTGTGGAATCTCTACGGCGCCAACGCCGAAACTGCGCTTAACTGCAGCAATTGACAAAGCAGCGGAAAGCGGACAAGATTGTCGCCACGTTTCAAGTACGCCTTCCCCCGGGGAACCGATTCGCGGCTTGAACGAGGAGGGAATATGGTCGACCCTCAGGAACGCCCTCAGCGACTCCTTTTTCCTGCCTGGCTGTTTCTTGGGTGTATGCTGCTCTGCGGGATAGCCAGCGCCGCGCCTTCTATTACCCTCTCGAAAACATCCGGACCGCCGACTAGCAAGATTCTGGTCTCGGGCCGTGGTTTTGAATCGAACGTGGGAGTGGATATTTATTTTGGTACTAAGGATGAGACGCTGGTCGTAACCAATGATCAGGGAGACTTCCATAACGCCGCAGTGTACGCACCACGCGGTGCGCGTCCCGGCGAACATTGGATCACGGCGTTGGAGCGAAATAATGACAAAGGCGCGCAGGAACTGTTCCTTGTACAGACCGACTGGGGACAGTTTTCCTTCACACCCGATCACGATGGTCTGAACCCCTACGAGAACGTACTGAACCTCAGCACGGTTGGGAGCCTGCAATTGAAGTGGAGTTTTCCGGCTGGCAGCGGTGTGTCCTCACCCGCTGTCGCAAGTGGAGTGGTCTATATTGGGTCCCTAGATCCTGAGGACAAGGTCTACGCGTTGGACGCAAGAACCGGCGCCAAGCTGTGGAGCTATACGACTGGCAACTCGGTGCTTTCTTCCCCCGCGGTCGCCAATGGGGTGGTTTATGTCGGCTCCTTTGACGACAGCGTCTATGCATTGGACGCCCGCACAGGCGCCAAACTGTGGAGTTACACTACCGGCAGAACTGTGGAGTCGTCTCCTGCGGTTGCGAGTGGAGTGGTTTATGTAGGCTCCTACGACGATAACGTCTACGCATTGGACGCCCGCACCGGTGCCAAACTCTGGAGCTACACCACTGGTGACCCTGTTACTGGCTCGCCTGCAATGGCGAATGGTGTAGTTTATGCCGGCTCGAACGATGGCAACCTGTATGCGTTGAAGGCCCGCACCGGGGCAAAGGTGTGGAGCTACTTCGCCGGCGGCTACGATGTGGGCACGCCCACGGTAGCGGACGGAATCGTCTATGGCGTAGTCGCCGAAGAGATCTTCGCGCTGAACGCTAGCACCGGCGCCTTCTTATGGAGTTACACCACTGGTAGCGTTGTACGCGCCTCAGCCGCCGTGGCAAATGGTGTAGTTTATGTCGGCTCTGACGATTTCAACGTGTACGCGTTGGACGCCCGCACCGGTAGCAAGCGGTGGAGTTACACTACCGGCAGCAGTGTGGAGTCCTCGCCCGCAGTTGCGAATGGTGTAGTGTATGTCGGCTCATTCGATAACTCCGTGTACGCGTTGGACGCCCGCACCGGCGCATTGCAATGGAGCTACTTAACCGGTTCGTGGGTACACTCCTCGCCCGCAGTGGCGGATGGGGTGGTTTACATCGGCTCCGACGACAACGTATACGCCTTCGGCCTGGCCGGTGAGTCACGTGACGGCGCGGCGAAGCAGAAGGCAACTCCCAAACGCCCTGATGCGAGGATGCTTCGTCCCGATTTCAACCTCCGGGTGTCCAAGCCGGGCGCAAGAGCGTCAGGCGCGGAACACTGAGGTTTGCCCTGGGGTCTACAAGGGACAGATTCCAAGCGTCTTGATCTGAAGGCGCTTCGCCCCGATTTCAGCCTCAAGATGTCCCGGCCGGTCGCAACTACGCGGGTGCCGGCTAACAGGGGAGTTCCTAACCGCGGTGCCGGAGTCTACAAGCGTACAAAGCCCCTCTTGGGAGGCGGCTTTTGAATGGCAGCAGGACTTTATTTTGGATTCTTCCTATTGTTGATGCAACCAGGCGACTACACTCATTGAGAATGGGCCGGGGAGGGCCAATGAGTGTTATCGCGATATTACTTCAACTGTTGCAGCGCCGTCTCCGCGAGCCGTTAACACAGCCTCTCTGAAAGTGACTCGGCGAAATTTCGCGCCCAGGCGACCTGACGGTTCTCTGCGACGAACTCAAATTCAGTGGCGACTCTGAGGGGCGGCTTCTCGCTCGATGTACACGCATTCCTGGGAACAACCGCGCATTCGTCAATGAGATTCACGAGCATCGCCCACGACGGTGGATCGAGAATCGCGATGACGTTGAGGTTGTCTCGCTCTCGCCACGGCGTGCCGGCAGCCACTTGGGTCTTCATGCGCCGCAACAGGTCTGTGATCTGGTCGTGAATGTCGCGGTCGTCACATCTGAGTTCGGATAGCGCCTCGATAAGGCGCGTCGCCGCGAACAAACAAACGTCCTCGTAAAGGATTCGGCATCCGGTTTGAAAAACGGGTATCAGGCTCTGCTGCACGAGAAAACCCGGAGGTAGCTGCCAATTCTCGAGTCCGAGATTGCAGATAGCCAGCACGGCATCCGCCGCCTCCACGGCGCGGAATCGCCGCGACTGAAAGGAGCACCCCGCGATGAGGACATTCGCGAGGTAGACAAGTTCTTCACTACGTCGCGCGTACGCTGTGCTCTCGTGGTTCTCCGCGTACAGCAGTTGAGCGCGGATTCGCGAAAACCGGTCGCCGCCAATGGACGGCTCCGCCAGCAGGGGCAACCGGCGGGGATTATTCAGGACACCGTCTTCGATACTCGCCAAAAAGGCGTTGACACGCTCACCTGACAGCGGACGATGCAGGAGATCCCGGAAATAAGCGGTGGACACTGGATCCAAATCCAAAGACGTATCGTCTTCTTGGCGCTGACGAGCGAGCTTCAGGAAGGCCGCAGCATCGGAAGCGGCGACATGTCCCTGTTGCTGGCGGCGTGCTTCGCGGGCATCGGCGATGTCGGCCATGATCTGCTCGTCCGCGGTCAAGACTTCGTACAGACCGCCGTTGTCGACGATGTATTCCGTCGAGATCTGGCAGCATCGCTGCATCAGCTTCTTGAAGAATACGTGATGCTGGTGGTCGAGGATCGTCAGTAGGGAAAGGAGAGCATCCCACGACTCGGTTCGTTTTGCGATGACAGTGTACCCGCTGAAATCATAGCTTTCGCGGGCCTCGAGAATTTCCGCCGCGTCTGGGGACGCCATCAGAGCTTCACCGTCCACGACCAGAAACTGCCGGCTGAGAGCTCCGGTGACGAAATCGAAATCCATTGCAACAAGCTTCTGCGCGGTGACGGCTTCTCCGACTTCGGCCAGCACTTCGAGCCACAAGCTAAAGCGGTCCGCGTCGAATTGCTCCGCGATGCCAGGCGTTTTGCTGCTCCACAGGTCGTCGTCAAAGATTTGGGTCAACTGTTGCGTCGTGGCGAGCGCGATGACCTCGCCGCATTCCTCGAGTCCAAAGTGGCGTACGAGCTGATGCAGCACTTTCGGATCGAGACTTTGCACGACTTGGGCGAGATTGGCGGTCTCCAGAAGACGAGCAAGAAGATGACGAGCCGCTCCCCCTTGGAAGGCAAGTGTGGTCATGTGTGGACGATCCGCGTGAGCGAAGAGTAACACGAGGCGATTTCATGTAACCATACAAATAATAAGTACTTAGCAGAACTTTATGATTGATTTTTCGGGTAGGTTGCGTTATAGTATTAGTAGCTTGAAGGGGCGATTTCCCCGTTCCTCGGGCACCGCGGTACCTTCCGGCTTGCCGCATGGTCTCTGCCACAGAATCCGCGAAGCAATGGACTTGCAAGGCCCAATCGTTGAATTGGGCGAAATGTTTGTAGGTGGGAAGCAGATCGTTTTGGTATAGCAAGCAGCAAAAAGCGGTAGTGATAGGCCTGAAAGAGCGCAGCGGTGAGGTTCGCTTTGGGCATACTCCGACGCGAAAGCCCCGACGTGGAAGGCCGCGATTGAGCAACGTCAAGATGCCGAAAGTGGAATACGTGATGACCGCCGTAAGCGAACGCGGTTTGGTCTGTGCGCATGGACAACCCGAAGCATCACGTTATCCAGCACAAGGCGAAAGGAATACGTTCGCGGCATTGTGTCCACCAATTCGGTCGAATCTAGCTTTTCGCTTTTTAAACGTTGGTTCGTGGCACAAGCAATCAAAGAAGTATCTGGCGCGGTATTTGAGCGAAATGGAGTACGGACAAAGAACTCATCTGGCGTGAACAGGGGCAACTTCGCGGCGTGGGGCGTCCCACCTGCGTCCGTGGGACTTCGCGCATTCGTGCTCATTGAAGGCATTCTTCATTTATAGAGGCAGCCTGCCAGCCAGATACCAGCCCTCTTGGTTGCAGGAGGGTTTGAATCCGTAGCCCGCGGGCACGATTTGCTTTCGCCTTCGGAATCTATGGCCGCGCAAAGCTGAGTAATCATCAACGTGAGTTTAGCGCCGTTCATTTCGTTGCTAACCTGTTCTGCAAGTTCTCGGCAATCGCTGGATATGTCCATACGTTACCTCTTTGGATATTTCAAACAAGGTAGTCGCGGATGCAAGGCTATGTCTGAGCAATTCCGCTCACCGCGATTTTGCAGCTTTACGCCGAGCTGCTGCGTCCTGCGCAGCCGCCGCAATTCGGTCCGCGTGAACTACCTCAAGTTCTGCGGCCACCACCTCGCATACTTGCCCTGCGAGAGCATGACAGCGCGGACGGACTGAGGTTATTGGGCTAATTGCGACGTGTTCGGAAAGGTTACACTCAAAACCCCCGTTGCCGGGTCAATGAGTGCTATCGGGGTTTTTCATTTAATTGACCACTAACGCCCTGAAGCCTTTCGCAACGACAGCACCCGTGCGGTCAAGCAATCAAAAAACTGCGACCTGCGATGTGGAGTGGTCTATGGCGCAGCAAGTTCTTCCATCTGGCCATGCGCCGCGGACCGAAGATTGCCAAGGTAGCGATGGCCCGCAATACTGGCGGTTCACTGTACTGGATGTGGCGCCAGGGCTGGGATTACGAGCAGTGGAACAAGTCCGGTTGGCACGCGGGAGCGCCGGAAATCGCCCTGGAGTGCAGTGGATCACCGGCGTATTGATTGGGCATCCCGCTCCCCTTCGCAGGGGAATTCGAAGTAGTAATCATGATTGCGGATGTGATCGAAGAGATGGTCGGGTCGGACTGAGTTCCTGACCGCAACGATTGCGAGCGAGCCTTGGTTGGAACGCGCAACCTATCAACGAGAGCGAAATGGCGCTCTTCACCGAGTGCATGCCGTAGTGCGCTCGAAGAATGCTTGACACCGCCGACATTTTTAGAGATGGCGATTGTTCGCCCTACCGAAGGGGGTCAGTTCATGTGGCTGAGCAAAGCAAATTTGGCCACATCAACCAGAGTGCCGAACGAACGGCAGCTGTCAACCTGGCAAGTCAGAATCAGCGTTTTTCAATTCTGCATCCTCATCACGGTGCCCCAATTGACCTTGCATGCTAGTATTGCCGCCTTGTTTCTGCGAGTCCTCTTCCGTGGCGCCCTTGCCCCGATCCTGATCCCTCGATTTCATCGTGAATGTTCTCTCTTCTCACCTAACTATGCCACTCTCAACACTGTCGCTCGCTGACGAGATCTTCGCTCTTCCTCAACTGGGTTCAGTAGAGTTGTTCGCGATTATTCTTTGCTTACCTAACACATCAGGCCGCGGTTTAAGGGGATGAACGGCCGACTCGTCTGCCTTAATGGTAACTTCCACCGTCGCACCGGCGTTCAAACGAACCTCATGTGCGGTTTTGTCAATGAGAGTATTGTCAATGGTGATCAAACTGGTCTCCCCTGCCTTTGAGCGCAATCTGCGCTATTTCAGGTGTGTGCGGAATTTCGGACTTCAAAATCATTTCCACCGCTCCAGGCAAGGTGACAGCGGCTGATCCAGTCATGGTTTGTCCTCTTTCCTACGAATCCACATTTGAAATCAGATTCAGTCCGCTCTCCGCAAGGCCTGACGGCCTAGCAGCCCCGTTTGTCGCTGATGCGGGCAGTGTAATAGGAACAAAATAACTGGTTCACCTCAAAGCTTGGGCGTTTTCGGCATCCTTGATCACTTGATTCTGCGGAGGCACGCTCACGGTCTCGTCGGGTTTTGTGAATATTGCCAACAGGCTTGCGAGATCGAGATCAGCAACGGCGCGAGCCTGGAGTCGGCGGTGAACTTCTTGGGGCAAAGGCATGCTCTATCTCCCGCACCAAGCTTAGGAGGCAGGGAGCGGGAGGACTGTTTCATAATGCTCACTCTGGGAAATTGGAGAGTACCTTAGTCTTAGACCCACGCTCGGAGGCAAACTCGTGGTAGTCCTGACCAGCCCAGGAATGGCTAGCAATTTCGACTGTTTGCCTGAACAAGTCGTAGACCGAGTGAGGCAGCTCAAGACCTGAAGCCTCCGCCTGTTGTAAACAGGCGTCTCTAACAATCTCGGCAGCGTCAAGTACTTTTGAGCGCACCAGCCCGTGCACTCCGAAGAGCGCGCCATTTCGCTCTCGTTGGCATTCACTTGAGAAACATGCGGCTCCCAACGAAGTTCCTTTAGCCAAGATCTCTGGGAAAGGCAAATACTTAAGGACCAGACCACTCCGGCAGTTTATTATAGGTCTGGCGGCCATGGTTCGACTGCTCACAATTGCTCACTTTCGGAGGGCGCAGCGAGCACGACGATAAAAAGAAAGCGAGTCAAGAGGAAGGCTGCCCAGGGCACAGGAGGAGGATTGTTTTGTGTCGAAGTTGTTTATGCGGTCTTGCCGGCGCTGTCTCTTCTCGCATCCCTCTGGTTCAAGAGTGCACGTACCTTGCGTGCCAATTCAATGGGAAGAAAAGGCTTTTCCAGGTAGCCGGTGCCTTGCACGAAGTGCTCCGGCAGGCCGGTGATATCCTCCATGTAGCCAGAAATCAAGAGGAACTGCATTTCTGGCCGCAGGGCGGTTGCTTTTTTCATCAACTCCAGCCCATTCAGCCTGGGCATCATAATGTCACTGACCACGAGATCAATGTTGCCGGCATTGTTCTCGATAATCCGGATCGCCTCGGCGCCGTCCTCCGCCGCCAGTACTGCGTAGCCGCGCTTCTCGAGAGACACTGAAATCAATCTCCGCAGGGCCGGTTCATCCTCAACCACCAGCACGGTTTCGATGCCGGTAAGGATCTCGGTTTGCGTCGGCGGCGTCTCATCCTCCACCTTCAATTCGGTACCTACGGTCGGTGGCAGGTAGATTCGAAACTTGGTGCCTTCTTTCACTGCGCTCTCAACTGTGATGTACCCCCCGCTCTGCCGTACGATGCCGTACACTGTCGAAAGGCCCAGCCCCGTGCCTTTGCCTTCCTGTTTGGTAGTAAAGAAAGGCTCAAAGATCCGAGCCTGGGTTTGTTCATTGATGCCAGAGCCGTTATCGCTCACCGCCAGCATCACATAGGATCCCGGTTGCACGTCGATATGCCGACCGGCGTATTCCTCATCCAGTTCCGCATTGGCTGTTTCAATCACTACTTTCCCGCCCTGGGGCATGGCATCGCGAGCGTTGACCACCAGGTTGATAAGGATCTGCTGAATCTGTGCGGGGTCAACCTTGACCGGTTGCAGATCCGGCTCCAGCACGGGAACTAGGTCGATGTTCTCCGGGATGAGGCGGCGCAACAGCTTGTGTGTCTCCCACACCACGGTGTTGACGTCCAGAATCTTTGGTTCGAGCACCTGCCGGCGACTGAGAGCCAACAATTGGCGCGTCAGGGAGGTGGCTCGTTGGGTAGCGGCTTTGATCTCTTCCACATTCCGGCGCAGGCCTTCAGTTGCGCCGGCTTCTTCCAACAACAATTCGCTGTATCCCAGGACAATCCCAAGATAATTGTTGAACTCGTGGGCCATCCCTCCAGCCAAGTGCCCCACCGCTTCGATCTTCTGTGCCTGGCGTAACTGTTCTTCCAGTGCCCGCCGTTCGGTGACGTTCTCGACGATCACCTCGACCCCCGCGGCCCTCTGATGTTCGGTGCCTAAGACCCGGCCACTTAGACGCGCCGTGATCAGACGCCGATCCCGCCGCTTCCACTGCACTTCTTCTTCAATCTCTCTGGTCAGCTCCCACTTATGCAACAGACGCAGCCCTTCTTCTCGTTCGGCGAAAACATCTACGACCACGCTCAGTTTCAGAACCTCATCCGCTGAGTTGTACCCCAGCATGGCCACCAAGGCAGGGTTCACGTCTAGGAAGCGACCGTCCAGAGTGCCGCGATAAATGCCGTGGACCGCACCTTCAAACACCGACCGGTGATGGGTTTCCGATATCTTCAGGGCCGCATCGGCCCGCACGCGCTCGGTGATGTCACGGATATTGCACTGAACCACCTGGGTCCCATCAACTGGGTAGACGTTGCTGACAAACTCTACGTTAATTCGGCGCCCGTCCTTGGTTTCAAGCGGCAAATCGTCGTAGCGGATCACTCCCTTGGTTTGGAGTTCGAGAAAGGCGGACCGGGAGGCGGGAACATCTTTAAACGGACCGATTTCCCAGAGTTTCTTTCCCACGAACTCAGCGTGGGTATACCCCAACATCTCAACCAAAAAGGGGTTAACGTCGGCGATCTGTCCCGTCTGGAAATCGAGAATCAATATTCCATCTTTGGCGGTTTCGAAGAGCCGCCGGTAGCGGTTCTCGGAATCTTCCAGTGCCTGTTGCGCTCGGTTGCGTGCCACCTCGGCGGACTTCTGCTGCGAGATATCCACGACCGTGCCTTCGATGATAGCCGGGAGTCCGTCCTCTCCCAGCACCGGCTCGACGTTCTCCAGCACCCACACCGAACTCCCATCCTTGCGTCGCAATTGCGAAGCGAAACTGGTGAGGGAGTCGGTACTCCGGCACTGTTCAAGGAAATCGTGACGATCCGTGGGAGAAAAGTAAAAGTCGGAGGCGTGGCAGGCTAGCAGTTCCTCCCGCGACGCATAACCCATGATCCGCATAAACGCGGGATTGCACTCGAGAACCTGGCCGTCCAGAGTGGTTCGGTAGAATCCCACGACACTCGACTCGAAGAACCGCCGGTAGCGCTCATACGACTCCGTCCTGGGATTCGATCCCAAGGTTCGGCGGTCTTCCAGATGTACCATCACCTGCCGCGCCAGGGTTCCCAGCATGTGCGTTTGCTCTTCGGTCAGCGCACGCGGAACATGATCCATCACCGACAGCGTTCCCAGTGCGTACCCGTCAGGTGTCAGCAAGGGGGCCCCGGCGTAGAAACGGACTCCCGCCTGCGTTACCAGGTGGTTCTTGACGAAACGGATGTCCTGCAGGGTGTCAGAAACGATGAGTACATCGGGTCGAGTGATGGTGTGGGTGCCGAAGGAGGTTTCCCGCGGGATCTCGCTTACGTTCCACCCGACTTTTGACTTGAACCATTCTCTCTCGGCGTCGATGAAGCTAACTGACCCGATAGGGGTGCCACAGATGTAGGTAGCGAAACGAACAAGATTGTCGTAACGCTCCTCTGGAGGGGTATCCAGTATCTGACAATTCCAGAGGATTCTTGTCCTCGCGACTTCGTCCCCGAGCAGACGCGACTGCATACGGCACCCCAAATGCCGAATTATTACTTCGACCTTTTAGCAAATGCTTATAGCATATTCTTGTCCTTGCGGCAATTCACCACTGAGATTATCTCGTCGGCGTATGATCTGACCAGTGAATTCAGCAAGGGAAGCGTCGTCCTTTCAGACGGTGAGGGTAGAGACTGCGAGTACAGCAGTTCTCTGCGAGGCCCCACCGCGTCTCATGTTTTGCAGATTAGGCGTGCTGAACAGAAGCACTTTGAAGTTTGTCAGCGACTTTGTCGACAGCTAGGGCTCGCTGAAGTAGAGCCTTGGATTTCGTCACAATGATGTGCTCGCAGGAATGACATTTGCGCTTCGTTCTCGACGCCTTCGGCAACCACCTTCAGTTCCAGACTTTTTGCCATGCTGATGATTGCATCAGCGGCGGTGATTTCGAGAGTCATGCGTCGTGATCATCCCAGCGTGCTCCATTCTTGCTGTCTGGGCGCATGAACATCTGAGAGTCCGTCGTCCCGGAGCGCATTGAAACTCGACGGGATGTAATGCCGGGACTCCGGGGTCGTTTTGCAATCCGCACTTCGACGCCCGCCCCGTAAGTTAATCAGAACTGTCAACGCAATGAGCCAGAGCAAGTGAATCGGAATACCGCTCACATGCTGAAACCCAGAAAGCACAAAATCAGGAGGCCAGCGACACTCGCCCAAAGCATGTCAACCTCACTGTGCTCATTTTGGGGGACCTGAATTCCGAAACTGACTGCGAGGACCAGGTTGTCCAAGTCTGATGGCCCACCCGCTCCCCTGAATTGGTTACTAACCACGTTCGCTCAGCTACTTCTGCATTGCTGTGCAGAATTGCTCACCGGATGAAGAAGTGTGTGCCTTCGCCGAGATGGATCGAACTCGTCGAGTTGTCGCGTCTCTAGTAGGCCGTAGCAACCAAAACGTCGTATATCGAAGCTGGGGGTGGATCGGTAAACGGGCATTGCAAAGATTCAACGGGAGAATGGCTGAATAGCTTTCTGTTGTTTATACCACCCGGATGCAATTTCTGGGCACTGCAGGACTCGACCGGGAGAAAACTGGAAAACTATCAGCGGGGCGTCGTCAGCAATGGAATTACCATGATGTCCGGCTCGATGGGTCCAGCAGGAGGCTACTAGAGCTTAAACAGCGATCGCAAAGAATTGTCATCAATATGACTCCCAGGTGCCAGCCAACGAGCAAACTCTCTGGCGCTGATGTGCGGCGGCTTGTGAACCTGACTCTTCTCGAGGCCAGACTCGATGTCTGCTAGTCTGCCCGTGTTGGTAATCACCGTCCACGTCTTCGTCTTCATTGTCTCTACCTCGGTCTTGACCCCGCTTGATGGTGGCGAGTAACTGTGCTCCTCCGGCCACCATGCGCATTATTGTCGCCACATCTGATTTGACTGTTCTTTCCTTGATACCAGGGGAACTCCGATCTCCTTCTTCGACCGGCCTGGAACCAATATCTGCAACACCTGTTCGTGACGAGAAGTGAGGGTTGTATGACCGAACGGCTTACATCTCACCGGTCAACAGCGCTTACGATGAACATCGACATCAGGCGACCTGGAATCCGCACCAAATTGTGATGTACAGCGTAGATTGCTTGCACGAGATCGGTGTTGACTCGACTTCATTAACATCGCCCTTCGCCATCATTGCGGCTCGTAAAGTAGCGTAGTGTTGATCGCTGTGCATGAGAGTCAGAGGAGAACACGAAGAAAACATCCTCCTCGAACAATTAGGTGCGCCATTGTATGCATCGATCGTCGTCACAATCGGAGATTCATTGTTTTGGCAGCGCAAACCCCGGATTCCTGGCTTGCTGACATGGCGTGTCCGATTAGGCTCACCAAACTACTAACACCGGTAGTGTGGTTTTGTGATAGAAGACAAGCCCGCCCGCCATGCCAGTTCTCAGGAATCATGACATCTTTACTTGGGCCGTGTGATTCCGCATATTTAACGAATGGTGTTCCCAGCTTAGGTGCACGACTATTCTCAAGGTGGTCAATTGTGAACAAGAAGCGTTACCTTGGTGATCGTTCGCGCGGCGGTCTAGCTCAGCACTCCGGTGCCGATGTCAAAGTAGGTGTCGTCTTCCTCTGTAAGCGCGCGGAACATGAAGTGCCTGACGACAACGAGCAATATTCATGGCCGCTCCGGCGAACATCGAGGGCTCCGGGCGCTGATGCGTTTCCGATGCGGAGGAGGGACCTACCTTCCACTGATCGCTGCACTCTCCACCGTTTTGAGGAAAGGCAATTTGACCTTCAGTTTGGTCCCTGCCAGTGCGACGATCAACCAGTCTTCCCGCTTTTGCTGTACGATTGCATGCCCTGTGAGAACCTTGGGTCGCCCGTAAATAGCGGCCGGAGCAACCCAGGTCATCTGAGCGAGGTCATGTGGAGCTTCCGCTATGAGAACTTGTCCGCCCTTGTCCCACTCGACGAGCTGCCAGCTCAATTCTTTTCGGCGGTCTAGAAAATCTCCGAGCTGTGACATCGTGTACCAGCGAAAATTATTTTCTTTTGCCAGGGCTGCCGTTTTCTCCATCCATTTTTGCATCAGCCCGAGGTATGCAATGACGCCCGGAGGATGCGAGTAAAACACCCTTGCCGTCCGGTACTGGACGCAGAAGTCTGAGAGGTCTTTGAGCCATTGTAGAACCTCCGTATCAGGAATCTTATCCCTGCTGATCTCCTCGAAGGAAGCCACGCGGCCTAGGTGAGAAATCGGGAAGGACCATCCGTCTTCGTCTGCTTTTCGGCCGTCCCGGTAGGTCTGAGTTGGCGCCATGCCGGCATTTCCAGTGAAGTAATAGGCATGTATACCGTGCGCCTGCAGCCACAGCGTGACCCATTGGGGCTGATTCCCGACCGGGGCGGAGTATTCCCGAATTTGCCGCCCCACCACTTTCTCCAGGGCTTGCTTGTTAAGCACGAGGAATTTCTCGAACTCTTTCTGGTTGTCTTCGCTCACGTTCAGCCCGAAATAGTCGTGGATCCATCCTCCATGACTTCCAATCGCGTGTCCGTGTTGCGAGAAATAGCGAATCCACTGCTGAATCGCTGGATCTCCATCCACATTCAGCCCCAAGCGGTCACCGAATTCGCGTGTATCCGGACCCGCCGTCAAGTGAATCGAGTATGGTCCTTGTTCGAAGATTCCCGCATTCCGCATCGTTTCCAGCGGCGCGAGAGCGGCGTTCGAGTCCAGGTGCCAATTCATAACCATTCCACCGATCCCATCCGGAACGGCGGTCAGGGATGGAAGCTGCAGCTGTGTGGTTGCAAAATAATTCAGGAACAGATGCAGTAGGAGGCCATCGGTCCGTGCTTTCAGATAACCAAGTAGAAGATTGACGTAGAGGACCTTGCCTTTTCCGGCCTTCCGGAGGCCCGCAGCCACTCCCGAAGGCGAGTGGAGCAAAACTCGGCCGTCATATATACCGCGGGTTAGAAACGTGGGATAGACAAGATCCCCGCCTCCGTAGCGAGTAAACGTTAAGTCAGCGCCTTGCTCTTCGCTGGGATCAGTGCGGCGGGAAGAATCACCTGTCTGCTCCAAGCCGGGAACACCCACTCCCGGGGGAACGCGAAGTTCGTTGAAGACTTTCTGGGTTCCCCACACCTCACCCCAGGCGACCGCCTTATCGCGAAGCTCGTCGTAGAAGCCGTACTCGATGCCAGCGAGCCGCGAAAAGCGTGAGCTGCCCCGCGGATATACGTTCTTCTGATCGAGCACGCCGACATCACCAACCAGCAGAAGACTGCCACCTTGCTCCACATAGCGCGAGACCGCGTCGACCAGAACATCGCTGGCAGATCGGTGAATGGTGTCCGGAAGAATAACTCCCTTAACTCGATGCTCACTTATGCTCAACCGGAGAAAGTCCGAGTCATGCATCGCGACAACATGCAGTCCCTCTTCCGAACCTGCGTCCAGCCATAATCTAACCATGGGATCGGCGAAGTCAGCCGCCTCTGGAACGAGAATCGCGATCTCGTCCACCGCCGTGGGAGCTTCCTTGCTCGCGGCCTTTAAGCTCCAGGCTCCTGCGACCAGAAAAAAATACACGAGTGCCAGAGCGCCACGAAACGCTTTCGTCCTTCTAATCGTCCTGTTCACCTTCTCTACAGCCTTCATGATGTGATCCATGCGATAGCCCAATTGCCACTAGAATTCAGACAAGCTCTCTTATGGGTGTTGTCCCGCCTTAATTCTCGGCTCATTGTGACCGTACTCCTGCCCGGAAGAGCGCCATAGTTACGAAGGGGTCAGTGGCGCCGATGCAGAATGTCAGGACGGTGGATCATCGGAAGCAGCGCCGAGACAGGAACCCGGAGGAGTCGTCTGTAGCCCAAGAACTTTCTGGCAGAACATTGTAAGTTACCAGTAATCCGGCAAGCCGACCTTTGTGCGGAAGACCTTAGCCAAGTAGCACCCCGGAACTGATCGATAATGAGACAGCGAATGGGGTTTTCCAGACAATGTCAGCACCGCATGGTTTCGGGACAAAGGCCGCCCCTGCATGCGTGCGCGCCATGCGAGTATTGACCGGCGATCCTTTCAGATCGATTGCCCAAGTGGAGCTTTGATTTTTCCATACATCGCGCAGGCGAAATCGCGCTCCCAGAACCTTCCGGGGGTTCACTCTGAAGATGTTCCCGCTGAGCCCGCCCCAGTAGACTCCTTACCAGCGTCTCTGCTGCCGCGTTGGCTTTATGAGTTTCCTAAACATCCAGTTTATCGTCGATCACGGAGCGCAGTTGGTTCACACTGCGCAAAGCAGCGTCCAGATGCTGGCGCTGGCCCTCGCTAACAGGTGCGGCAAGGTCGTCGAGCACAGTAGTGACTCCCTGATGAATCGAGGTCAGTGAAGTATGCACTTCGTTCCATACAGGTGACAACACTTGCGCCTCAGACTGCAATGGACCCTTTCTACTCATACCAAGCGCAGTCAACAGTGCCTGTCGCTCGATGGCACATCTCAGTGTGCGTCCCAAGTGTTTGCCATTGAAAGCGCCTTTCACAAGATAGTCCTGAACGCCGTGTTGTGCGGCGTTCACAACTAAGTCCTCGTCATCTCGCGCCGAGAGGACAACCACGGGTACACCAGCTGCCTGATTGATTAAACTCTTAAACGTTTCCGCTCCTTGACTGTCGGGAAGATACAAATCGAGGAGCACCACGGCGGGTCGCTCCTTACTCATGGCTGCGAGGCCTGAGGACAGGCGGTCTGCGGAAAAGACTTCAAAGAAAGCCGTCTGCTCACAGCCGTTTTCCGTCAGCCCTAAGCGAATCAAGTCCATGTCCCCTTCGTTATCTTCAATTACCAGGACGCGTTGGCTGCTCATTCTTCCTCCCGGTGCTCGAGACTTGCGATGCCAAACCAATAATCTCCAATCGTAGTAACGGTCGAGGTATAGATCTCCAGATTTCCCGGTTTGCTGACATAGCTATTTGCCCCCAATTCATAACAGCGCTCAGCGTCAAGCATCGTCTCCGACGTAGTGAAGACTACAATGGGTATAGTCTTCAGGGTGACGTCAGTTTTTGCCTCGACGAGGACGGTCCACCCATTCTTCCGGGGCATATTCAAATCCAGTAGCACTAAGTGTGGTCGTGGGGCACGGGAATACTTTCCTATGCGGCGTAGAAAGGCCATTGCCTCCACACCATCGCTAACGGAATAAGTATGAGGAGACCAGCCAGTCTTCTTTAGCAATTGCGAAATGAGTTCGGTGTCTCCCGTATTGTCGTCGACTAATAACACTTCGGAGATCACTCTTACCCGTTTATCTGGTGGTATCAAGTGGTTCTTCATTCGCCCCTATCATTGTTGGAGTGCAGGCCAAGTAAATCTAAAAGTCGCTCCTTGTGTCGCTCGAGGTTCCACCCAGATTTGGCCGCCGTGTTGTTCGACAATCTTTTTGCAAATTGCCAGCCCGATGCCGTTGCCGGGGTACTCTGTGCGCGTGTGTAAACGTTGGAAGATGGCAAAAATCTTCTGCGCGTTTTCGGGTGCAATGCTGATGCCGTTATCGGTGACCGAAAATACCCACTCGGTTTGTCGTCTTTCAGCGGTTACTTGAATCACCGGCGGCTGACCGTCGTGAAATTTGATGGCGTTTCCGATTAGGTTCTGAAACACCTGCCTCAACTGGAAGGCATGGGCCATAACGACGGGGAGAGGGCCACAGTTCACGACCGCACCGGTGTCGTGGATCGCGGCTTCCAGATTGCTGACGACGATCTTGACATCTGCCCCGCTGTCCGTGCTCAACAGGCCGCTGTCCCCGCGGCCGGCACGGGAAAAGTCCAGGAGATCACGAATCAGAGTCTGCATACGCGCTGCGCCATCCACTATGTAGTGGATATACTTGTCTGCGTCTTTATCAAGCTTTCCAGAATATTGTTCGGCAAGAATTGTCGTGTACGTGGAAACCATACGGAGCGGCTCTTGCAGATCATGCGAAGCCACGAAGGCAAACTGCTGCAGTTCTTCGTTGGATCTGGCCAACTCCTTCACTTTCTTCGCCAGTTCGAATTGCATCGACTCTTCCGGTTGCGCCAGCCTGTCCAGGATCATGGGAATCGTAAGCCCTATGTGGCGCAGGATTTCCAACGCTTCCATACCGCGCCACTGCTCCAGGTTGTCATCGGTCAATATCAGATCCGGAAATTTGCCTTTCACACGCTTCCGGAACTGGTCGGCAGTCTGCTTCGCTTCCTCCCCGCCCACCAAACTGCTGCCATCTGTGGCTTGACATTGGTTGTCGGAAACAGTTTCGGGTAGCGTGCCGGTTGTGTTAGCAGTCATGTCACCTTTCTTGTGCAGGATGATACCGTTATAAAAACTGCTTATGTCACGAGTAAAGTTTCAGCTTAGGCGTGCGCCCAGTCTTAATAACGGTCAATTATGAACAACGGGCATTACCTTTGTACCTAGATCTTGACGCCTGTGGGAATTGCTTGTTAAGAACATTCTGTCCCCTCTATTTGAACACCGGCGTCACAACGCGCACCACAAAGCTTCACACAGTGTTCAAACAGAATGAGGAATATTGGACAGTAATTGCAGACCGATGGTGCTAAGACCGAGATGCTCTGTCTTCTACCCCAAGGTTGCCCACCTATTGCCCACGAACTCCGCAGGCAAAAGGGACTACAGTGACAGTATGGTTACACAACCTACCGGTTGTTACTGGCGGGAGTGCGCATCGTCAAAGCTGATACTTATAAGTGTCACATTAGCCACTGACCTATTGCTATTAGCAGGGCGTCACATACGGTCTGATGGCGGAGCATCACCATCGCGTCCCTATATTGTATTCGGATAACTCTAAGTGAAAGGTTAACATGTTCATAGATATAAAGAAGAGGATAGGAGAGCAAGCACGCGCCTTACAATCGCGGCGAGCCACGGTGGAACGCGTGATCATTCACATTGCCATACTGGATGACGACCCTCTACGACTTGTTGGTTTCCAATCGATATTGGATCAAATCCCCGAGTTTAACGTGATCGGCATATCAGTAGATGAGGTCGTGGGAAATCACAATGTGCACCTCGCGGTGCTCGGAAACCACTCAGGCATGAAGTTTGTTGAGACCATGTCCATGTTACAAAGTGTCCGGCCGGACTTGCGAGTTGTCGTGACTGGAACCGGCGTGGACGAGGAGACCATTCTCAAAGTCATTGCGTCTGGAGCGAAGGGCTATGTTGATGAAGCCGCGCTGCCATGTGATCTCGTGCAAGCAATCTACGCAGTACATAATGGTTCGGCGTGGATTCCACGTCGGGTGATGTCGATGTTCATCGAACGTTTATGTGGCTCGGTGAGATGTAAATCGTTCGGTCTTACAACTCTCACTCCTCGTCAAAAACAAGTATTGCAGATATTGGTAGCAGGCCGGTCGAACAAGGAAATCGGGGTTCCCTTGGGCATCAAGGAACGAACGGTCAAGTCACATGTGGCGAAGCTGATGCGCATGACGGGCGTTAAGAACCGCATCGCACTATCGACGCATGCCATCACCCATTTCCTCGTTTCTGTGGGGGGTGATACTGTGGAGTTGTGTTCAGCGATGAGAGCGGATAACAAATTAGAGTGCGGTCGTACTTGATTGTGGACGCAGAGCCAGGTGTCGATATTCTCCCGTGCATCCAGGCACCAATGCTGCTTAGCACACACCGAACTCATTTCAGGCAAGCTGTAGACTTTTGACTCTTCCCAGAGCGATAGGATGATACTCCGGTCCCCGCGGGCAATCTGCACGACTTCGAGCTTGCCGCTCGTAACTGTCCTACCTCACGTATCCAGGTACAAAGGTAATGCTTTTGTTCACAATTGACCAGCTTCAGGAATGATCGGGAAGTAGTCTGGCACTATTCGTGAGATACGTCAGGCTCCGCAACATGGGGCTATGCATGCCAAGCAGGTGACATGACTGGTACCAAGACCGAAACCTCAAACGTTATTTCCTTAGAAGGCGAACGCCAACCGCCGAGAGGTGGCGGGGCGAAACCCAACGGCGTCCTACTTAGTCAAGGGATAACCTATGAGACGGTCGCCTAAGGTCTTAACTAATGGACGATGATGCTGGAGATACCGAACTGATGGCGGAAGTGCTAAAGTGGATGACCGCTTCGTTCATATTCGGCAGAGGCAATGGCCTTCCGGCGCCCGTTACGCCAGGCCAGCATGGGGATGTCGATCCTATGCGATGGCGATCTTCAGTACACCCCGGCGCAGCAAGACATTGTACGAAGTTTTCAACTGGGAGTGGACTGCTATGTGAGCAAACCGGCACTCTGTAAGGCCACATTTCAGCTTTGACATCAATTGGAGAGTTGTGGTTCGATTTGGCGCATTTGCCGATGAGGATAAGCATGTATAACGGCCATACTCATGTGTTGTTGATTGAAGATAACCCGGGAGACGCTGATCTGGTTCGCTTGCGTCTCGTTGAGGGTGATTCCACGGTCAACGTAAGCTGTGTGAACCGGCTCGCGGATGGGCTCGCCTCTATGGCCAAGGAACCACCCTCAGTCGTACTGCTGGACCTTAATCTTCCCGACAGCCAGGGTGCGGATACGTTCCACAAAGTGCTGGAGAAGGCACCCGGTGTGCCCGTGGTGATCCTCTCGGGCCAAGATGATGAGGCACTGGCTATGAAGGCGATCCACCAGGGCGTGCAGGATTACCTGGTGAAAGGCGACATCACCAGCAGCCACCTGGAACACGCCATGCGCTATGCCATAGAGCGGCAGGCTCTGATTCGCTCTCTCGAGATGAGTCGCAAACAGCAGCTGGAGTTCAAGAATCAATTCTTGTCACACGTTTCGCACGAACTGCGGACGCCCCTAACCTGCATTCACCAATTCGTTACCATCCTACTGGACGGCTTGGCAGGGGATGTTAACCCCGCGCAGCGCGACCACTTGGGTACAGTGTTGAAGAGTGTGCATCAGTTGCGGGCGATGATCCACGATCTCGTGGAGGCAACCCGGGCCGAGTCCGGAAAGATCCGTATCGAGCCGTGTTTCATCCTCATCGCCGATCTCGTCCGGCAGGCAGTTTCCATGATGGCCGCCACTGCCAAGGAGAAGCACGTTGGTCTGGAAGTTGGACTGGATACCAGAATTCCGTTTGTGTACGCCGATCCCGATCGTGTTCTCCAGGTGCTCATCAATCTCATCGACAATGGCATCAAGTTCACCCCCCCCGAGGGCTCGGTCACGGTCAAAGCTTGCGTCGTGGATGCTGACCCGAACATGGTTTACCTCTCTGTGACAGACACCGGCCGCGGCATCAGCCCGGAAGCCAGAGCCTTGATCTTCGAACGCTTGTATCAGGACCCAAATTCAGTCGATAACAACCGCGCCGGGCTGGGCCTGGGACTCTTCATTGCAAAGGAACTGGTCGAACTTCACGGGGGGCGAATCTGGGTGGTGAGCGAGATCGAAAATGGCAGCACGTTTTCATTCACCTTGCCTCTGTACTCGCTGGAGAAACTCTTATTTCCACTCATCACCTACGAGGGACGACTGCGGGAGGCCATAGTTCTAGTCAGGGTTGAACTGATACCGCTTTCCAATCCTCCTCGACCCAACTGGAAGGATGTCTGCCAGAAGTCTCTGGAAACGCTTCGTCGCTGCATTTATCTCGATAAGGACCTGATCCTTCCAGTTTCAGGGAATATTGGAACCAGCAAGATCTTCCTGGTGGCCGCATCGACCGACCTGCCGGGGGCAGAAGTCATGATGAAGCGCATTCGTGAGCAACTGGCGATGGGTGCGGGTTTCAAAGGCGCGGGACTCTTGAAAGTGTCGGCTAGCTCAGTGCCGCTGCCTTCGACGGAGACCGGCAAAACACTCGAGGCTCTAGTGCAAGCAGTTGCCGATCAGCTTACGGAAATGGCGATGTTGAGGCTTGCCTCCAGACAATCTCACGAGAGCGCGAATGGAGAGTAATTGCAGCAAGAGACAAAACCGAAGCAAAGTGTGCCAAACCAATGCAAATCAGAACGAACCAATGGAGGATTCAAAATGGACAGACCGAAAATCCTGATCGTCGATGATGACCCCGACCTGAGACGAGCACTGCAACTACGTCTGCGAGCCAACCACTACGCCACGGTGCAAGCGTCAGATGGTTATTCCGCGATTGCCGTGGCACAGAAGGAGCAGCCGAATCTAATCATTCTCGACCTCGGTTTGCCGGCCGGGGACGGCTTCGTGGTTTTGGAGCGATTGCGGGCTAGTGACGCTCTGTCGAGCATCCCGGTGATTGTCTTGACGGCGCGCGATCCCCAAGCTAACGAGCACAAGACTCTGCAAGCTGGAGCCATCGCATTCCTTCAGAAGCCTGCGGACAATAACGAGCTAATGGACGTGATTAGCACAGCTCTGCCGAATGCTTGGCAGACAGCCGCCCTGCCCTCATAGGGAGACGTCCGGTTCGAGTCCCGGACTAGACGTGGTTCGGATTGTGCCCCCCAGCACCCAATCCCGTCGGGCTTCGTTCGGCCTGGCCGTACGCGCCCGGCTTTCACTTTGGTATCAGAAGGATCCATGGGGTTTTTCACCCTCCGAAATGCCCAGTCGTGGGATGTCGCCCGACATGATGCCGTCCCGCAGCCCTGGTTTTGGGTAATGTCTCAGTTTGAAATTCGGGTTTCGACCCTAAGCGAACCTGTCGAGTCGGCGCAGTCCGTCGGGCGAGTCGCGCGATTAAGCAGGAACGTACGTCAACCTGATTACATCCCCGCCAATGCGGTCGCTAGCCACAAGGCGGAGCCGCGGCCGGGGGCCGGCGAAGAACGGCTGGCCATGACCAAGCACGATGGGATGGATGTAGAGTCGATACTCATCAATCAGACCAAGGTTGGTCAGGCTCCCTGCCAGATTTGCTCCGGCTACGTTGATCTCCCCTTCCAACTGAGCCTTCAGCCTGCGGATCACCGCCTCGAAGTCATCCTCGATGAGTGTGGCGTTGGGTCCGACCGACTTCAACGAGCGCGACACAACCCACTTCCGCTGGCTCCGCCACAGCGCCGCGAAGTCGCGGTCCTCCGCGTCCCAATCCGGAAGATCATCGTCCCAATAACGCATGATCTCGTACATGCGGCGACCGTACACCTCGCCCGTCAGGCCGCACGCCTGCTCGATGAAGTGACGAGAGAGCGCGGGATCGGGTGGCCCGATTTTCATGTGGTCGACGTAGCCGTCCAGGGACTGGTTCAACCCATACACGAGCTTTGCCATGCTACAAAACCTCCAACCCAGGTTCTTCAGAATAACTTAAGCCGACGTCGCACGGTGAGGTTGGACACGATCTGCGTGTCGCATTGTCGATGCGACCAATAACCAGAGGTCCGCTCTCCACCCAAGGCGGATATTTCAAACTGAGACACTACCCGAAAATCCCAGGACTGGCAAATCCCACCGGCCTCGGCAAACTACACCATCATGGCTAGAGAACTCATCTGGCTTGAGGATAATACCTTCGCGGCATGGGGACTCGGAGCGTGTCATTGGGTCCTGGCAAACGCTGGCCAAAACGTTTCAGCCAGACCATCAACGCAGGTCAAGGAGGCGTTCTCTAGGCACGAGTGCGCAAAGTTTCCTCGCGTACCGTCAGCGCAGCCTACGATCTACCGCAAGAGCGCCGGGGATTGTAACGCCTCATCTCAGAGCTTGGCCGTTCCGGCATCCTGGTTCACTTGATCTGGCGGAGGCTCGCTGACGGTCTCATCGGGCTTTGTGACTATTGCCAGCAGGCTGGCGAGATCGGGATCGGTAACAGCGCGAGCCTGGAGTCGGCGGTGGACCTCTTGGGGCAATGGCATGACTTTTATCTCCGGCACCAGCTTAAAAGACATGGAGCCTGGAGAACTGTTTCAAAACGCTCACTCTGGGACGTGGACCACTTCTAGACCCTCGCCAAGCGGATTCACAGCAATTTGGCGAGCAACTCGGAACCAACGTGATCGCCGAAAATATTTGGCAGGTTGGTCTGGAGGTGGGCCAGACACGTCGCACACACCTTGTTCTGTATGGTGGAGCCTTCTTGCTGATTGCCTCTCGTCACCGAGACCGTGATCTTAAGCACTGCGGGATTGGGACAGCCGCCGACATCATGTCGGCAAAAAGACGCGAGGCAAGTGCAGGGTTCGGGCATCGTCGCGGATTATAGCAGCCACCCCAGTCAACGCGCGCCTCCGCAGAAGCGCAAGACCTCAGCGACCTCGTTCAGAAAGCGGGCATCAAAGTACTTGCCTCGCCCACCGTGAGGCTGTACGATGATCTCGGTAATTCTGGATCATTTTATGGCCGATGATGCTACGGATGGAGAAAAAGTAGTTTTCATCCTATGCGAATGGACTGCCGGGACGTGGGTATATTTTTCAATCCTCGATTTCGTTGCTGGCAACACGTATAGAGGGATATCGTTTGCAGGGCTGGCAATTTTCTTTGCTGTACTTGGTGTTAAGTGGCCTTCAGTAAAAGCAAGGGTTGGGCCGCGGGTCGCCTCCTTTGTAGAGCGGATCGCCAGCAACCGTCGCTATCGTCGAGTCGTTTACTCCCTGATTGCAATCGCCCTCTTGCTGAGTGTTGGTCTTGGAATATACCGACGATACTTCGAGAAAGTGAGTGCGCCTCCTGTGTCTCAACAGCAGGAGCCACCTAACCAACCTATTCCGGCCCAGAGTGCGCCTTCGGCAACCCCCTCCTCGCCTATTGCGCAAACTAAACCTCAACAGAAGGTAATTGTACCCTGTGATTCAGATGCAGCGATTGAAGTGTGCAATGCCGACAACACCACAATCGCCAACAATCGTGTGATAAACGGTAAAGTCAAGGTCAACAACGGCGATAGTCCTAAGATCAATGGAAATGAAATTACTAATATGGTCGGCCAGTTCTCCGATGTTTACAAGCGCGGGATGAAGCTGTCTGACGATTGCCAACGTCGAACGATGAAAATTCCCTACCAGACCGCCTTGTCTGATGCTGACCTAAAACAGCAAGTCATTACATGGAAACACAATGTGCCGTCAGTGCTGGAAGGGGATGACCTAAAGCGATGGGATGCCACCTTCGGGACAAGGAGTCCATCTCCAGAGTCTCTAGACAAGCTCTGCCAAGACGTTGACTATAACGGCAACAGAATGACTTTTCTGCGGAACGTCACGCTTAAACAGGGGACGGCCAATGAACCAGAATCCGATTCCCCAATCGGGGACGATGGGGTTATCGCGGAGAACGGTTCTGATCTCACAATGCGAGACAATCAAGTGTCAGGATATAAAAATGGCGTGCGTGTGTCAGGCAGTAAGTCGGATATTGAGCACAACAATATCCAAGCTTCTCCGCATCCGCTGACGCGGCCTCCGGTGCCCACACATGGCAGCGTTTCTACATTAGGGCCAAGGATAAGCGGGATGATGATCATAAGTCCCGGTATTGATTTACCTCAAAATCCAGTTTCTGCGGGGGGTGTTACTTCAACCCTTTCGCTTGATGAACAAAAGCGCATCATTAGCAGTTTGGCTACACAGTGGAAAAAAGAACATGGAGGACCAGCAAGAAGACGGGCCTTTCGCTGGATTAACGAACAACTAGAACAACAGCACCGAGATTTTCGCGTAGAAATTCCAAAGGATTGTCCGTCTGCTCCCAATGCTCCTGCTGTTGCTGTTTACGTTATGCCGGGCGCTACTGGCCAACTGGATGGCGATCAGATACATGGATTCGAGAATGGGGTTGTGAGCGGACAACACGCAGTAACCAATATTGATGGTACGACTGTTGCGTCCGATTGCGAGTAAAGTGCTTGTGCTATGACTATGAAACCGGAAACGCGAGAACCAGCAGAAGACGAGAAATTTGATGCTGTGATGCGAAAGATTCTCTCTGTCTCGAAAGAGGAATTGAAAAAGCGAGAGAAGGCGTGGAGACGCAAGCGCGAAAGGGCACAGAAAAAGCGGGCGTCTTCTTAGCCCGCTTGCCTCGGCCTTGCCGCCGAGTGGCCCATGTTCGGGTAGTCTTTGCTCAATTTGGTTTGCCAGTGAGTTGAGCGAATGTGATGCGCTTACCGACGATCTGGCGAACGGCTAGATCAAAGCGGCCAGCGTCATCAAGGTCTTTGCGATTATTGAAACGAAACATTTGTTCGTCAAGGTAACGGTGAAGATGAAACGGCTCCACGCTAACGTAGGTTCCCGAAATGCCGCGCTTGAGAAGACTCCAAAAGTTTTCCAGTCCGTTCGTGTGTACGCGACCATCTGTATTGAGTTGCGTGGTCAACGACTTGATGCGCGTAGTCCATCGCCAGTCCTTCGTAGGACATGAGCGCATCGCTGTAGAGAGCCGCACCAGCAGTTACATGCTTACGTACTTCCTCTTGCAGCACTGCCTTGCGACGGCTAGGAACTACGCTGGCCCGAATCTTTCCGCCACGCTCCAAGATGCCAACGACAGCAGTCTTGTCCTTGGTTCCGGTGCCAGTGACGCGACGTTTACGTTCGCTCACGTGCATGTTCCGGGCCTTTCCGCCGATGAAGGTTTCGTCTACCTCGACTTCGCCGCTAAGCTTGGAGCCGAAGAAGTCATCCTGCATCGCAAGGCGAATCCGCTGGAGCATGAACCACGCCGACTTCTGAGTGACCCTTACGTCTCGCGCAATCTCGTAACTGCTGACGCCGTTCTTGCAGTTCGTGAGCATCCACGTTGCCGTGAGCCATTTGTCCAACGGAATCGGAGAGTCCTCGTAGATCGTGCCGACCTTAACCGAGAACTCGCGTTTGGGATGATGGCTACCACACTTCCACGTGCGCCGATTGGCATTGAAGCTAACCTTTGTAGCTCCGCAACCGGCGCAAACCACGCCGTTCGGCCAGCGCCGGATAGCAATATAGTCAATGCAGTTGTCAGGATTCGAGAAGTAGACAATCGCTTCTTGAAGGCTCTTAGGTTCGCGTTCCATGACTGAAATGTATCAAAAACCAGTGGGCGAGTCAAGTATATTCTTGCCCTTTCGAGCACTGGCTGCACAGACGTCCCATCGGGGATTGACACCTACTATCGCCCGTAGTACTGTGCAAAATCGTGCTGGACAGCCCTCCCCAAAGAGCTATGGTTGGCCAGAACCAAGCACACGCAGAAGGTTGTCCAGCGTATTCCTTCCACTTCGTCGGGAAGGATCTTCAAATGTCTTGGGAGCTTGGGTTAGCCATCTTGGCCGGTTGGATGGTCATTCCCGCGTTGGCGTGGACACTCGCGCACGAAATCCTGCGCTTCCTCCTTCGGGTGGGAATTATTGGCCCGGCTAAGCAATCAAACTCTGGGGCGGACGTTGCGTCTTGGTTAAGCCGTTTCCGCTTGAGACACTTCCGGCAGGTACAGCGATAGGTTGTCTCACCGGGCCGGACCGTGTGGGGCACTGCTCACACACGAAGGGTCCGTCCTTGTAGGCGATCAGTGGCCAGCGCCCATTTTCTTGCGACGCTGGCCCAAGCGGGTCTTCCAACAAGCCAATCGTAATCATCCGGGACGCAGCAAGTGTAGTTACGGTCGTACATGCACAGTTACTCTCACAAAGTGGAAGTGACAGTCGATGCAAAGGGCGAATGAAACCTACTACCGCCTGAGGCAGTTCCGGCAGGTACAGCGATAAGTTGGCAATCCTCGGCGGACAGTGTGAGCGCAATCATCGCAGACGAAGCGGCCGTTCCTGTATGCTCTCAACTGCTTCACGTCGTCGCCCGTGGTGCAATACGGGCAGCGCAGCAAATCAGGATTGTCACCAAACCAGCGCGTCAACTGAAAGTTGGGTCGCTGGATTTCTTTGCGGGACGGCAGGGTTTCTGCTATGGCCTGGACGCAGAGGTCGCTGATTTCATCTTCTAGACGAGGTGGGCGCATCGTGACGACGATGCTATATTCGGTTCCTGGAGTCCATCGGGTTTTTCTGGTAGGGCAGCCTGGTGTGCGTAAAACGGGGGGTACAGCTAGGCCAGCGATGGCTTGGGGCGCTGCCTTCAAGCATTGGCTCCACCAGAACCGGTCAATGAGTGTAATTAAGAGATTTATCGCCAATAGTCAGGGCGGCAGCGCTGGAACCAAGTGGCGCCCCCAAATGGACTGTGACCGGCGAAATCCGTAACGGGTGGCAAATAACTACCTTGAACGTCGCAAGCCTCTTGCATCCAAGGTGGATTATATGGAACGTTCTGACCAACCTCAGACCAGCGTAGCACGAGATGTTCTGCCTCGATTTGCCATGATGATCTCATTGCAATTTCCATCGTAAGATAAGGCAAGGGACTATGCAATCCCGTTTTTGTAGGGAACCGAGCTTTCGGAAGGTAATTCTACGTATCCATTTTCAAACTGAGGCACTACCTGGTTTTGCTTAAGCTTGACTCTCGAGACAAGTTTGCGCGAAGAAGCAGTCACTCGTTGAACGAAACTCATTTCTGCACCGCTAACACGATGGGTTCCGACGCCGCAGCAATGAAATCATGAGAGACGCGAACAAAGATTGAGAAACCGTGTCCGAAGTAAAGTCTGCGACGGACTGGAAGAAATCCTGAAACGTGGTACGTACTGAGGCATGGCAACTATTTCCATCCAGTATCTAACCTTCCAGCAACGGGGATCACTGCAGGGGCCGGCGCCAAGTCGAGATCGAGAAGCGCACAGCTGCGCTGTTTTGGTAACGTAACAGCAAATCACAACCAGCTGCGAAGTGTTGATCGACGGAACCGCCTATCCTTCGGTGCCCGTGAGTTCCTTTCCCTGGATGAGAATGCCCTCTACTCTACGCAGGAGTTCCGAAGGGAGGAACGGCTTTCCCAGGATGTTCGCGCCGTGCTTGATCCGTTCTCGTAATTCGGGAACCTGGTCACCAAAGCTCGTTATAAACAAAAACTTCGTCTCGGGGCGAGTCGCACGAATTCGCTCTGAAAGCTCAAGGCCGTTGAGCTTGGGCATGACAATATTACTCACCACGAGGTCTATTGTGCCATCGTGTTCCTGGTACGAGCGGAGGGCCTCCGCACCATCGGCCGTGGAAAGAACGGAGAACCCGTTGCCTTCGAGCACCGCGTGCAGAAGGTTTCGAAGGTTGTCGTTGTCTTCGACCAAAAGGACAGTGGCAGAACGCTGAAGGCCGGACGCAAGGGTGAGTCCTTGGTGCGGTGATTGAGCCTCTCTTGCGTGTCGTTGTTCCATCTCATGCATTATCCGTCGTGCGAGAATCTGCAAGGAATCTACTTGCTCGGCTGTTAGGAGGTGCGCCACTCGGTCCATCACGACTAAGGCTCCTATCGCTTGGTGGTTGGAGGCGATTAGCGGTATCCCTGCAAGAAACCTGATCCCGATCTCTGTCACTAGGAAGTTGTTCGCGAATGTTGCGTCAGCGAGCGGATCCGGCACAAGCAGGGTTTCGGATCGCAAAATTACATGGGCCGAAAACGATCGTTCTCGCGGAATCTCATCGAACTCAAGGCCGACCTTCGCTTTGAGCCACACACGGTGCTGATCGACAAATCCGATCTTGCCGACGGGAGTATCGCAGATGAGTGTGGCCAGACGAACAATGTCGTCAAACACTTGCTCGCAAGGGGTATCCAGAATTCGAAAGCTGCGAAGACTTTCGAGTCGGGAGCTCTCGTTTTGTGGCAAAGATAGAGGCGATCCCACTGACACTCACCCAAAAATGCGACCGGCGGTCCCCCTCAAGTCCGCCCGACATCGACTGCGATTCTAGCGGCGTAACGGTACGCTCCGCATGCTTCACTGACGCTACTGACAACTCAACAGGACAACCGCCATTCGACAAATCCTGTCTACGCCGACGAGAATATGGGACAGAGATGCCGACTGTTGGGCATCACTGTCGATATTTCGGCACAGATCCGTCATTTTATCTGCGGCCCTTCAAGCCAAAATCCCTCGCGATGTTCCCACGTTGTGACTGGACACAATCACTCCCGGATGATTAGCTGTCATTTAGCACGAATGCAAATCCGTTGTCAAGATCGATATCAAAGTGCACAGGACGACTCCTGGACAAGTGTTGTGCTTTTGGTCGCTGTTGCGCGTGTGACAGCCGTGAACGTTGTACGAATTCGAAGAGCTGAATAGGGTGCGGAGAGCATGCCGGCACAAAGACTTGGGTTTGATTCCGCTTTTTTCTCAGATCTGACAGCCTGCGAGTATCGCAACCTACTTGATTTGGCAATGCTAGCAATCAGACACCCGACAACAGATGATATTTTTTCCAGTTGGGCACCTCGCCTGCGGTATCCCTTGAATTTTGAATTCGTCACGTTGGGTCTTTACGACTCAAGTACGGAAAGCATCCGTCTGGACACTTGGAAGGCGGGCCAGTCGCAGAAAAGATATGAATCCATTCCCGTCCAGACTTGTGCAAGCGGGTGGGCCTGGCGAAATCAACGATCCATACTTGTTCAAGATTTGGAGGCCGAAGACAAGTTGCCGGTTTTCCTGGAGTCGCTTCGTCAACTCGGAATTCGAACTTACTATGTCTTTCCCTTGACCACAATTCGTCACAGGCTGGGAGCAATAGGCTTTGGCAGTTTGCACGTCGTTTCCCAAGCGAATGAAACGCTTGAGTTGTTACGCCAAGCGGCTGCAGTGATCGCTCAACTCCTAGACGCTACCCTTTCTCCCGAGCGGCTTATGCCGCGCGCAGATTACGTCCATACCACGCTCGTAACACCCGGGTTCAAACACGCAGTCCAAGATTTCGATCTGAGTGCCCAGGCGAGTCAGGGGGACGAGCCTTTCTGTGGAATCGTGGGGAATAGCGCTCCCGTTAAAGAACTGCTAAGACAGGTAAGATCGGTGGCCGCCACGGACGCGACGGTACTGCTGTTGGGAGAGACCGGTACGGGTAAAGAGTTAGTCGCGCGAGCTATTCATCGGTGCAGCCTGCGGGCCGACAGCCATCTCGTTAGCGTCAACTGTACGGCAATTCCGGCGGATTTGTTGGAAAGCGAGCTTTTCGGACATGAAAAGGGGGCATTTACGGGAGCCATCGATAGGCACATCGGCCGTTGGGAACTAGCTGACAAGGGGACCCTGCTGTTAGACGAAGTTGGCGACCTTCCTGCTTCGATTCAGCCGAAACTGCTACGAGTGCTCCAGGAGAAGGAATTCGAAAGGCTTGGTAGCACTCGGACCTTGAAAGTCGATGTTCGGCTAATCGCTGCCACGAATCAAGACTTGCATCGCGGAGTCGCCGAAGGTCGCTTCCGTGAGGACCTATTTTATAGACTGAATATCTTTCCGATTGACGTTCCTGCCCTGCGGGAGAGGAAAAGTGACATACCCGATCTTGTGCGTTACTTCGTGTCCCTATACTCAAGTGCAGCGAGGAAGTCGATTGCCACCATTCCTGCCGAAGGAATGGACGCCCTTCTGAATTGGAACTGGCCGGGGAATATTAGGGAATTGCAAAACCTGGTTCACCGATGCGTCATCTTGGCAGACTCAGCGGTTCTGAAGATTCCGCTTGGCGAACTAAGAAGGAAGGCAGAAGCGTCTTCTGGGAAAATGTCCACAGAGGTCGAGCGCGAGCTTATCCTTCAAGGTCTAAAAGAGGCGGGCGGAGTGATAGGTGGCACATCTGGCGCGGCGAATCGACTAGGAATGAAACGGTCGACCCTCTACTCGAAAATGAAAAAGCTGAATATTAACCCCCTGGAGTTCCAGAACTAGTTGTCACCGTGCGTACCGATGGCGAACATCTTCCGGTATTCATAGAGTATGCTGCCAATAGAAGGCAAAGACCATTTCGAAGTGTCGAATCTAGGGAACTTGATCGACAGTCATCCGACGCCCTAGGCGGGAGCCACTGATAGAAACTAGGGTAAGTCTCGATAACGTACAAGTCGCCATCAAGCGGAAGATCTCTAGTAGGGAACCCTCAAGGCAAGGGCGGTGCGGAATCAGCTACCCGAGGAGAGGCCGGATGTCATCGTCTGTCTCGCGACAGTGTCGACACTCCGACACTGAGATCCCAAAGGCATTGTTTTCTATTTCTTGCTCCTATTGAATGATGGCAGGGTACGTGCAATGCCTGGATAGCAAGAAACGCGAGGTGAGGCAATAGTGGACCCGGGACATTCCTTGAATGCGAAAACGTCGAGGCGTGTCAATGGATCCGGGCGACACGCTCCTCTTGCGTTCAAGAAGCACGGTCACACACGTCGCCTTCCCCCGTGGGAGCGCCTCGAACGTGCCTGGTGGTCTGCTTGAATTTCTTTGGGATGCAGACCACCAGACGTTAGAAGAGGCGTTCGACAAAGCAGTACGCAGTGTTACGCCGTAGCTCGAAAAATACTAAGGAAAAGGAGACAACTCTATGTTTGCTCGCGTCCTAGAACGCCAATCGGAAACGTGCCGAAGTGAGCTAGTCGGCAACAAACTAAAGAACGACGTCTTGCCGATTCTGCAAAAGCAGTCGGGTTTTGTAGACTTTCTACACTCTCCAACAAGACAAACCCCGATAGGCTGCTGTGCATCAGTTTTTGGACCTCGCGGGAAGATGCCGAGGAATTTCACCGCCAGCACTATGACATGATCACCGACATGTTGAAGCCTGTCTTGGAGTCTCCTCCGACGCTGGAGACCTTTGCGGTGAATGCGTCAACAGCGCATCGCATTGCGGTCGGCAGAGCCGCTTGAGGAGGACACTCCTCACGGCGTCCCGGTACGCTTAATTCGCCACCGCACCGGAGTCTTCTCTTGAATTGTCTGGTTACAGCACTAGTCAAGAAATAGCGGGCTCTGCCATCGGCGAGGAACCGGCAAGCTGCTGTCAGAATTAGCGTAAAAGAGAAAAGAGTAAAGATGGCATTTACGTCCATTCAAAGCGACGAAAGAACACACCCGCAAGAGGGTGCAATATATAAGGACAGGTCCAACAACCTCATACAATTGCTCTCACGAGGTGAGGGTGGTTACTGTCTTTATGTTTATCTGGCCTTGGCGAATCCGCGACCTTCTATGCATGGCTCGGTAACTGGCCTCACTCGAAGAGACGTGTTTGAGGCTGATTTCGTGCTCGTCGCAGGTTCAGTCGAAGATTGGATCACGAATCAGCGCAAGCAACCGAACAAAGGAAATGATGGTTTACACACGCATCTTTTAGCAGTTCAGGCCGCGTCACTCTGGAGGGGACTACGCGATCGACCAATCCGTTTCGGTAACGTCTCGCGGGATACGCAGCGCGAACAGTTCAGCCGGCGACGGGCATCTTGAACTCGCTAGGATACATACCTTGACCCGGCGTTATCGCGCCAAGCGGGAATGGGATCTGCGACTGTCGACAGGGATTAAGGTCCTCTTTCTCTCCGCACGAAACGAGAGAGTCCCACTTTCATCCCGTGAGCTCAATCAAAATGGTGTTGTCCTTGACCGAGGAGACCATGAGACGAAGATTTTTATCACTATGTTGCTGTATTCCTTCAGCAATCCCGCCTTTCCGCATTTCCTCAGACTTAATTGTGGCGCTGAATGACCGAGTCGATGCTCAACAATGTGCCCCGCGCGTGTTGCCGCAGACCATCCTGCCGGATCAGAAGCCACCGGAGATCAATGGCGTGGAAGTTTTGGCAATACTGCGCGCCAACGAACAAACACGCCCCCTCCCAGGTGTCATTCGCACCTCTTCAAACGAGGATAAGGACCGGATAGACAGCTACCGACTGGGAGCAAACAGTTACATTCGCCAACCCGTCGATTTTGCGCAATTTATTGAAGCTATCCGGCAGTTGGACCTCTATTGGTTGATATTAAATGTCCCTCTCCCAGCGATCGGGAGGGTAGCGTGAACACTCCTCTGAACGTCCTCATCGTTGAAGATTCAGGAGACGAGACGGAGTTGCTGGTTCGCGAGTTGCGCCGCTGCGACGGATACGATCTCAACTTCGAACGCGTTGATACGCCGGCAGCGATGCTAGTAGCTATCGAACGTCAACGTTGGGATGTGGTGATTTGCGACTATTCGCTCCCTCATTTTAGCGGCGTCCATGCCCTCCAGTTGCTGCGGGCAAGAGATGTGGACACACCGTTCGTCTGCGTTTCAGGGACAATCGGCGAAGAAAACGCAGTCGCTGCTTTAAAACAAGGTGCCCAAGATTATGTCATGAAGGGCAACCTCAAACGACTGCTCCCGGCGATTCAACGGGAATTGAACGAGGTGAAGGAGCGGCGCGCGAGAGTGCAGCTCGAACGGCAACTGCGATTGCTCGAAAGATTCGAGTCTATCGGTAGGCTCGCGGGATGCATATCTCACGATTTCAACAATTTTATCGGAGCAATTCTCGGTTGGGCCGAAATAGGAGAGGGTGAAGCACCCGCTGGGAGCCAATTGCATGAACACTTTCGTAAGATCCGAACCGAGGCACAGCGAGCGGGCGGCCTTACCGGGCAGCTGCTCGCCTTTGCTCGGCGCCAAGTGTTGCAACCCGAAAGGATTGATCTTAACCACTCCATTTCGGGAATGGTGACCTTTGTGCAGAGCGGAATGGGGGAAAGCATCAGTTTCGAAAGCATCCTAGATGCCGATCTGCTGGTTATACATGCCGATCGATCCCAGCTAGAGCAGGTGATCATGAACCTGTGCATCAACGCCAAGGATGCCATGCCAGGTGGCGGTCGCCTGATCATTCGGACCAAGAATGTTGAGATCGACGGTGATTTTTGCCGTCACCATTCCCATGCACGACCGGGTCGCTTTGTCGTGCTTGAGATCTCCGACACCGGGACGGGCATGGACTCGGCGACCCTAGATCGCATGTTTGAGCCCTTCTTTACGACCAAAAAACCGGGAACGGGGTTAGGACTGGCTACTGTGTACGGGATCGTCAAGCAGCACAACGGATTCATAGACGTGCACAGCGAACCTGGAAGAGGCACCACGCTTCAGGTCTATTTTCCCGCAACCACAGGAACTGCTAGCGAGCGGCATTCTCACAAGCCACAAATGTCGGTGGCCGGAACTGAAACCGTTCTCGTAGCCGAGGATCACGATGGACTTCGTGAACTAATCGACCAAGTGCTGCGCACTCACGGTTACACAACGATCATCGCCGATAACGGACAAAGTGCGGTGCAGCTCTTCGAAGAGAACTGTCAACAAATCCAGATCGTAGTCTTGGATGTCTTAATGCCCCTCGTGAGCGGCCCCGCTGCTTATGACAGAATGAACGCCATTAGGCCAGGGGTCCCAGTGATTTTCACAACCGGACATACTGCCGAAGTGAGTTGTTTGAATTCGAGATTGGCAATGGGGGCTGTATTCCTGCAGAAACCCTATGCACCGCACATCCTAAGTCAGCTTGTCAGGAGTACGCTGGATCGGGAGCAGCGGCGGAACCCGGCCACTTCTTCCTGCGAGAAGAGTGCTTGAACGTGAGCTGGCGCCAGAATTTATCGGATACAAACCGAGATCGCGGCTCGACGGAAGGAGTTCAACGAAGAAACGCCACACTAGCAGTTTGGGGTACCAATCGCGTTCAAGAAAAACTGTCGCCCATGCTTGCCTTCCCCTGGGAGCTGCTTCGAATGTTTGGTGGGCTGCACGACTTTGTTTGGGATGCAGGTCACCAGACCTAAGAAGAAACGTACGACGACGAGTACGCAGAGTTACACCAGCGCTTGAAACACTAGAGAAACAACCTAACATTTCGATATTTGCTTCGCGGAGTATCCCGGTAGCGGGGTCGGACTGGCGCTTTGTAAGAAGATTGTCAAACAACACTGCGGAAACATCTGGTCGAACCACAAGCAACGTGGGATGTCACTTTCAAGTTAACCGCCAGCGAGTATGCACGGAAAAACAAGAATAGTCATGCCGAACATCAAGGACCTATGGAACCACTGCCCGACTTTCTCCTAGACGCGACGGAGTTTTTACAACAGTTATGGACTCTATGCCTGGGGGAACCCGACCATGGCTTTCGCTATGTCAGCTGACGCAAAACTCGGTTTCGATCCGAAAGTATTCCTTGCCACGACTGGTGACGGTCGCGAAATTGTGGGGGCTGCAAAGAAACAAGTAATTTACCAGCAAGGCGCAGCGTGTGATGCGGTGTTTTATATCCATAAGGGCAACGTAAGACTTGCCGTCGTCGCGAAGAACGGCAAGGAAGCTACGATAGGCATATTGAATCCGGGCGATTTCTTCGGAGAAGGTGGCTTGGCAGGACAGCTTCTACGCATCGGGTCAGCAATCGCGCTGACAGATTGCGAACTCTTGCGAATCGAGAAGAAAGCAATGATGCGTGCGCTTCACAAAGAGAATGCATTGTCCGACCTTTTTACGGCATATTTGCTGGGGCGGAATATCCGATACGAAGCGGATCTGACTGACCAACTCTTCAATTCCAGCGAGAAGAGGCTGGCTCGGACTCTGCTATTGCTTGCTCAATTCGGCACGGAAGGCAAACCCGAGACTGTAGTTCCCAAGGTCAGTCAGGAGACCTTGGCGGAGATGGTAGGCACAACTCGTGGACGGGTTAGCTTCTTCATGAACCGATTCAGGAAGTTAGGTTTCATTGATTACAATGGTGTGTTGGTAGTCCACAGTTCACTCCTGAATGTCGTTCTCCACGACTCGCTCCCGCGCCGAACCCTCAAGGCATAGGTCAAGAAGACAGCGATGCGCAGGATTTGCGGTGCATCGCTTTCTCCCGAGACTGACTAATTGTGCGCCGTAGAGTTAATGGAGAACCGACCGATTTCTACCATCAGCTTGCCTGGAAGAGCTGTACAGCACCTATCTCTTGGGCGGGCGCGACAATCCTAGAAGACTGTCTCTTTCTGGTTGGTTACCCTCCGCCGATAGATACACAGTCCAGTAACTGTCCGTTGGACCACTGTTATGGTCTGTGCCGCCGCCTATCGTACCCGTGTCCATTGCTACCTTGTGAGCTTTCCGGCTTCGGGAAATACTCAAACTTCGACGCAAGCGGTTTGGGCGAGAGCCTGGGCTGCGCGCCGGAAGCAGTATCCCCCAGCTCATGGGGCATTCAGCAAATTAGGCGCAGACGGGAAATCCACTGCGCAGAAGGACACTGACCATGAAGCGACTGATCGTGTCGTTGGCGTTGCTACTCTCGGCGACCTTCGCCGGCGCCCAGATATCACCCGAGTTTTTCGGGATGCATACAGGAAACTGGAATCCCTGGCCCTCACAGGCGGAGGTCCAGTTTGCCTCCTGGCGCTCGAACGCGAGCATGTTGAAGTGGTCGGACATCAATACCGCGCCCGGAGTATACGATTGGACCCGCTTGGACCGCATGTTGGGGTTCGCGTCAACCTATGGTCAGTCGGTGTTCTACACCGTCTACTACACTCCCAACTGGGCTTCTTCGTGCCCCACTTGCAGCTGCAATGGCGGCAAGAAATTCACCGGCGGCTGCTATCCGCCCAGCGATCTCAACTCGGATGGTTCAGGTACCGATCAAGACCTAAAGGACTTCATCACTGCTCTCTTGCGGCACGTGGGGCCGGGCAAGATTAAGTACCTTGAAATTTGGAACGAGCCCAACATCACCACAGAATTCGCAGGTACGATTCCACAACTGGTACGGATGGCCAAAGATGTGCGCAGCGTCGCCAACTCCATCGATCCCAACATCTTGATCTCTTCACCGCCGGAAACGGGAGATGGTTCGAGTTCAAATGACTGGGTGAACATGCTATACCTCGACCAGTTCCTGGCAGCGGGTGGGGGTGCATATGTCGACATCATCGGGTTGCATGGCTATGTAATGAACCCCGAGGACCTGATCACGCGGGTGAACAACACCATGGCGGTGATGCAGAAGTATGGCCAGACCGGCAAACCGGTTTTTGTGACCGAAGGTAGCTGGGCCACGGCCGACGGTAATATGCCATCTGACATGCAACCGGGCTTCAGCTTCCGGCACTATCTTTCGATGCTTTCAACGCCGGTACAGAGGTTCTATCTGTTCTCCTTCGATGCGGTCAATCTGGGAAACCTCTGGAGCGATGCGAACACGGCTCTGACCACGAATGGAACCGTCTACCAGCGCTACTACGACTGGCTGGTGGGGGCTACGATGACGCAAACTTGCCAGGCGCAATCCTCCGGCAGTTCGATCTGGAGTTGCACCTTTACCAAGCCAGCGAACATTCAGGCCGAGGTGATTTGGGACACCGCCGCGACTTGGGGCCACACCACGAACGTCACGGTGCCCAACCAGTATCCGGAATACCTGGATCTCTATGGCAACAAGTTCCAGGTCAAGAACCATCAGGCGCCGATTGGTTACGATCCCATCGTGTTAGTAGCGCAGAAATAAGTTGCCGTCAGAATGGCGGTGATTTTGCAGATTGACAAGACCATTGAAAAAGCGGGGAACACGCAAGCATAAACCCGCCCCCGAAACTGTTTCACACCAGCGGCGGTGAGCTGGAGCAGATTCAGTTCTTGTGGCTCACGCATCGGTGGAGGTTTGCGATGCCAAACCAATGATCTCCGATTGTGACCACGGGTCGATGTATGCAATAGCGCAGTATTGCTCGCGGAGGATGTTTTCTTCGTCTTCTGCTCTGACTTTCATGCAGAACGATCAACAATACGCTACTTTACGAGCCGCAATGATGGACTTCTTATCAGCGTTTAAAGAGAATGCCGACATTGCAGAAGCCCTTGTGACCACCTTGACTCGGTTGGTGCCAGGTTTTGAGCAAGCCTACGGCGAAAGCTGCATGGCCTTGAAGCAACCGTGTGGTCGTCGACAAGCGAAAACCAGCCCAAAACAATCTGTAATAGACGATCAACTGGTTGAGACGGTTAGGGAGTTGGCCGAAGATAGGTAATACAGCGTTCACCGTCGACCTATGCGGAGTTCACCACCATTGGCGATGGCCCTCTGATCGGGCACAGCAAATCAACCGACCATAGAAGACATAATAAAGAAAACAGCATTGTTGGCACTCTTGATGGCGACCGTTTTTTCACTAGCTGCCGCGAGTTTTGCGGGAACATCCGTAGCCAGCCTATAAAGCGGTACGGGGGTCCCGATAGGGCAGATCACCATGCTTGCAGACCTCCGCCAGCCATGCTTTGCATTCATGCGTCTGACTATCACTCGTCTTCGCTCGTATTCTGGCAGTGCCCACAATCATGAGTGATCCGGATTTCGAGGTATGGTCGGTTTTGTATACTCTGAACAATCGAAGGGCCTCATCATCATTGTAAACTTACCGGGTTAGGGCGTAATCGCCTTGGAGGACATACTGCCGGGGGAATGGGTGACCACGGCGGCCAATTCCAGTTTCACGGCTAAATCGTGCCAGTCGCCAACAAAACAGTAAGGGGGCTGTTTCCCTCAACCAACATTTCCTGAATGACGGCGCATTCGGCCATAACTCTCGCCAGGTGCCATGTGTACCAAAACACCTAAAGACGTTCACCGGACGGAATTTCCTTGATTACCGACGTAAGGCCTGTTGATCTGTTTTGCTCACTCTCCGCGCGGGAAGTCCGATGAAAATATGTTAAGCGGAGTCGCGGTGACGAATGAATCGCGCACCATTGATAGCAGCTATCGTCGGGATTATCCTTCTAGTGGCAATACTCGATTTCTGGACTTCCAAAGAGTTCGCCGGATCCATCCTGTTTAGTTTCTCCCTAGCCTTATGCGCCATGCAACGTTCCAGGTGGATGCTCGGGGGCACAACCGCCGCTGCTATTCTCCTCATCATTGCAACAGAGTGTTTGGGGTTCGACCGGGTCAAGCTCCTGAATCCAGCCGTCACTATGGCAAACCGTGGTCTTCTTGTTGCAAGCCTTCTGACTCTCGCGACATTTATTAATTTCTGGATCAAGAACAGTCAACGGACTGTGCTTGATGCCGCCAACCCAGGGTGTCAAAGCAGCAGCCTGGTGGACACAAAGAAGCAACTCGAAATCCTGAGGACGGCGGCGACCCGTGATATCACCGTGCGCAAGGAGGCGAAACATTCGGTAAAGATGGAGGGCGGACGCCGCCTTGTGGAGGAGGCGCTCCGAGAAAGCGAGGAACAATATCGGATGCTCCTCGACGGAATCCAGGACTATGCCATCTTCATGATGGACCCGCGGGGCAGGATTGTCAGTTGGAACGCCGGCGCCGAACGAATCAAGGGTTATAGAGCCGAACAGATTATCGGTCACAACTTTTCCTGCTTCTTCCCTCTGGAAGACATCCAGCGGGGCAGGCCAGAGGAGGTACTCCGACTGGCCGCCGCAAGCGGCCGGCACGAAGAACACGGAATGCGCGTGCGGAAAGACGGCTCTCGATTTTTCGCGAGTGTCACCTTTACAGCTTTGCGCGACTCGGCTGGAAACCTGCGGGGCTTTTCTGAATTCAGCCACGATCTGAGCGAGAGCAAGGAGTCGGGAGCGAAGTACCGCGGGTTGCTGGAAGCGGCCCCGGACGCCATGGTGGTAGTGAATGTGGGTGGAGAGATCGTTCTGCTGAATGTACAGGCGGAAAAGCAGTTCGGCTACCGCCGTGATGAGTTGGTGGGCCAGCCGGTGAAGAACATCATCCCTCAGGGCTTCGCCGAACGGATCATCGCCGACGGCACGCGGACGGCAGCGGAGGCACTGGCGCAGCAGATTGGCACCGGAATCGAGCTCATCGGGCGGCGGAAGGATCTCAGAGAGTTTCCCATCGAGATCATGCTGAGTCCGCTCGAAAGCGCGGATGGCATCCTAGTGACGGCGGCCATTCGTGACATCAGCGTGCGCAAGGAAGCAGAAAAACATCTGGCGCGGATGGAGAGCAGGTATCGCGGACTGCTGGAAGCGGCGCCGGATGCGATGGTGGTGGTCAACCCGGCAGGCGGCATCATTCTGCTGAACGTTCAGGCGGAGAAACAGTTTGGATACCGCCGCGATGAACTCGTCGGTCAGCAGATAAAGAACATCATTCCTCAGGGATTCGCGGAACGGCTGATTGCCGACGGTGCTCGGAGCGCGGCGGAGGCGCTGGCGCAGCAGATCGGTACCGGGATAGAGCTTTCCGGGCGGCGTAAGGATGGCAGCGAATTTCCCATCGAGATCATGCTGAGCCCGCTGGAAAGTGCCGAGGGCATCCTGGTGACGGCCGCCATCCGGGACATTAGCGTGCGCAAGGATGCGGAAAAGCATCTTGCACAGACAATGGGAGAACTGAAGCGTTCCAATGACGACCTGCAGCAATTTGCCTACGTGTCTTCACACGATCTCCAGGAGCCGCTGCGCATGGTAGCCAGTTACACACAGCTCTTGGCCAAACGCTACAAAGGGCGTCTAGACTCCGATGCCGATGAATTCATCGCCTTTGCAGTAGACGGGTGCAACCGTATGCAGGGATTGATCCAGGATCTGCTGGCCTATTCGCGCGTGGGAACAAATGAAAAGGCCGTCCGTAGGATTTCCGCTGCCGACGCATTGAATGAATCACTCACAAACTTACGAGCAACGATTGAGAAAAGTGGTGCGGTGGTGACTCACGATTCGCTGCCAGCCATCAGGGCGGACGACACGCAATTGACCCAGGTATTTCAGAATCTCGTCGGGAACGCAATCAAGTACCGAAGTGCCGAAGTCCCCCACGTGCACCTCTCCGCCGCGAAGACCGGTGGCAATGACTGGATTTTTTCCGTACGAGACAATGGACTCGGGATCGACCCTCGATACTTTGAAAAGATCTTCATCCTTTTCCAGCGCTTGCACGGACAGAACGAGTTCGCCGGCACCGGAATCGGATTGGCCATGTGCAAGAAGATTGTTGAGCGTCTGGGTGGGAGGATCTGGGTCGAGTCGCAACCCGGAAAGGGCTCAACTTTCTACTTTACGATGCCCGAAAGAAGCGAGAAATGACGAAATCTGTTGGAACGGATGCGGAACCTGTCGAAATTCTGTTGGTTGAAGATAGTCCCGGCGATGTCCGGCTCACACGGGAAGCGTTTAAAGACGCTAAGGTGCACGTTAACTTGCACGTGGCGTCGGATGGGACAGAAGCCGTGGCTTTCCTGAAGCAGGAGGGCGCACATGTCAATGCTCTTCGTCCGGATCTGATCTTACTCGATCTGAACCTGCCCAAGAAAGACGGCCGGGAGGTTCTGGAGGAAATCAAGGAGAGTCCGACGCTGAAGAGCATTCCTGTAGTTATCTTGACTACCTCAGCGTCCGAGGCCGATATCCTGCGGAGTTATCGACTCCATGCGAACTGTTACATCACCAAACCTGTGGGCCTCGATGGGTTCCTCAAGGTTGTGCAGAGCATCAACGGTTTTTGGCTGTCCGTGGTCAAGTTGCCGCACGAAGCAGCCTTATGAAAGAAAGGGCACTCCAAGTCCTTCTGGTTGAGGATAACGCCGGAGATGTCCGTTTGCTCCGCGAAATGTTCAGTAAGGAGAGGGCGGACAGTTTCGAATTGACCCACCTCGTGCGCATGGGTGACGCCGAGGTTCATCTTGCGAAAGGTGGAGTTGACATCGTCCTATTGGACATGGGATTGCCGGATGGGCATGGTCTCGAGACCGTGCGCCACGCTGCGGCCCCAGGCGTCCCTAACCGCAAACAACTGAGATGCATGACGGGGGGACCCATAACTCGAGCGCTTCTGTCCGGGCTTGATCAGTTGAAATGGCTTTGAGGCCGAACGTGACTGCAGCAATTTTCCTTGTTTGAGAGCTTGGTGAAAGCATCAATGATTTCTGGCTGGCAAAAGGTGAATCTCCGCAGTAGGAGGAAAGGGAATGAGCAAGAAATCGATTAAAGTGCTGCTCCTGGTCGAAGATGTCCTCGGTGACGCCCGTTTGATCCGCGAGATGTTAGATGAACGGGGATCGCAAAACACCGAATTGACCCATGTGGAGTGCATGGGTGACGCCGAGAAGCATCTGGCCGAGCACGCGGTTGACATTATCCTGCTCGACCTGGGATTGTCCGATGCCCAAGGATTGGGAGCGGTGCGGAGGGCCCGCGCCGCGGCACCCCGCATCCCCTTGGTAGTGCTGACGGGTTTAGACGACGAGTCGCTGGCGGCACAAGCCTTGCAGGAAGGCGCCCAGGACTATCTCATCAAAGGCCAAATCGATGCACGCGGGCTGCTGCGGGCCCTGCGCTATGCGATTGAACGCAAGGCCATGGATGAGGCATTGTTCGAGGAAAAAGAACGCGCCCAGGTTACCCTCAACTGCATCGGCGACGCCGTGGTGTGCACTGATCTCTCGGGAAATATCACCTTTCTCAATCTGATGGCGGAAAAAATGATGGGCTGGTCGTTGCCCGAAGCGGCCGGTTGGCCCGTGGCTGAAGCTTTTCGTATCCTGGACACCACCAGCGGCGAAACCATTCCCAATCCGATGGAGATGGCAGTTGGGCAAAACCGCACTGTGCATCTGCCATCGAACTGTATCCTCATTCGGCGTGACGGACTTGAAGTTCCCATCGAAGGTTCTGTCGCCCCCATTCACGACCGTGAAGGGCAAGTTACTGGAGCTGTAATGGTTTTCCGTGACGTGAGCGCGACCCGGACGATGGCACTGCAGATGGCCCATTCGGCCCAGCACGACTTTCTGACTGGTCTGCCCAATCGCATGCTCCTGAACGACCGGGTGGGCCGCGCCATCGCTCTGGCCCGGCGTCACCTGAACAAGGTGGTAGTGCTCTTCTTGGATCTGGACGGCTTCAAACACATTAACGATTCCCTGGGACACCCCACCGGCGACAAACTTCTCCAATCCATCGCCAAACGGCTGGTGAATTGCGTACGCGGTTCGGACACGGTAAGCCGCCAGGGAGGCGATGAATTCGTGGTGCTGCTTGGCGAAGTGGAAGAAGCGGAGGGTGCCGCCATCACCGCCAGGAGGATGCTGCATGCAGTGGCCGAGGCTCATTCCATCGACCAGCACGATCTCCATGTCACCGCCAGCATCGGCATAAGCGTCTTTCCCGACGATGGCCACGATGCTGAGGCCCTCATCAAGAACGCCGACACCGCCATGTACCAGGCTAAGGAAAATGGGCATCAGAGCTATCAGTTCTTCAAGTCGGCCATGAATGTCCGAGCGGTGGAGCGGCAGTCCATTGAGGAAAGTCTGCGGCGCGCGCTGGAACGGCAGGAATTCACGCTGCGCTATCAGCCCAAGATTAATCTTCAGACCGGAGAGATCACCGGCGCGGAAGCCTTGCTCCGTTGGAAGCATCCCACTCGGGGGCCAGTCTCTCCGGCCCAATTTATTCCGGTGGCAGAAGACTGTGGACTGATTCTGCCTATCGGTAACTGGGTGCTTCGTGAAGCCTGCAGACAAGCCCGCGCTTGGCTTGATGCAGGCCTGCCCCCGGTTACGATAGCCGTGAACATCTCGGCGGTGGAGTTACGACACGAGAACTTTCTCGAAGGTGTATTCGCCGTCCTCACCAATACGGGATTGGATCCGAGGTGTCTGGAGCTCGAGCTGACCGAAAGCGTCCTCATGAAGCATGCCGAATCCGCCGAATCCATCCTTAAGACACTAAGAGCAAAAGGAGTACAACTGGCAGTCGATGACTTCGGCATCGGCTACTCCAGCTTGAGTTATCTTAGAAAGTTTCCCGTTAGTGCCCTCAAGATCGACCAGTCCTTCGTCCGTCAGATCACCACCGCGCCCGATGAAACGGCAATCGTAACCGCGATGATCAGCATGGGCCGAAGCCTTAAGCTGCGAGTGGTCGCGGAGGGCGTGGAAACCCAGGCCGAGCTGGCGTTTCTTCAGGCCCACGAATGTGACGAAGCCCAAGGCTACTATTTCAGCCCGCCGGTCCTTTCGCAGCAGTTCGCCACGTTGCTTGAAACCCGAGTGCCGGAACACTGGACATGCTGTCCGGGCTGATCCGGGATGACTTAGGAATGATTTCTGCCTTCGAAATCATCAGCCATGACAACTTTCGGAAGCCGTCGCATTTGGCGACTTCCGTGCAGAGGGTGACTACCGAGGCTTGGAGCCGCAAGCGTATGCGCGATTCTTGGGCGCGGGTCGGACCAGTCCCTAGGAGAGCGATAGTTGTGAAAGGGAAGAAAATGCCTGTAAGAGTGTTGCTGATGAGCAGCGATTTGCCGGTTATCGAAACTCTGTGCCGCTTCACAGACCAGATGGCCATGCAGGTGGAACTCTGTTCCGACGTTGACTCCGCAACTCGGAGACTCTGTCACAGCAAGTACGAGGCGGTGATGGTGGACTTCAAGAAAACAGCACCGTCTCTGGAGTTCGTCAAGAAGCTGCGTGGGATGACAGCAAACAGAGGAGCAATTGTCCTGGCGATATTAGATAGCACCCATGAGGTCCCGAGTGCGTTTCGTGCGGGGGCCAGCTTCGTCTTAGTGCGACCTTTGCCTTCGACCATTATGGTACGCACCCTGAAAGCAGCCTATCCACTCATGGTATTGGAAAAAAGGCGACATTTTCGCTGTCCTTTGCAGATCCAGGTTTCCATTGGCAGTGATCCCCGCACCGAGTTTGTAGCCACTTCGATCAATATCAGCGGAGGGGGAATGGCCCTCGCGACCACGTTTCCGCTCCGGGTTGGACACAGAGTTGAGTTGCGCCTGACCTTACCCGGAACATTGGCTGCGGAGAAGCTGCGTGGCAATGTGGTCTGGAGTAATAACGCGGGACGCGTTGGAATAGAGTTCCACCTTCCGCAGCCGGTCAGGGAACGCTTGGAAACCTGGTTGGCTGATCGGTTGGACGAGCCTCTGCCGAAGAAGTTCTTTTGGAACTGCAAAAAGCGATTCAACGAGACGGAAGAAGCTGCCGGGTTGAGCAAGCTGTTAATCGGTTTGGCTCTTCTGCTGAGCACGGCGTGCTCGGCTCAACAGTCTGACTTAGCCGACCAGAGCCTGGAGGACTTGATGAATATCAAGGTGACTTCGGTCTCAAGAACAGAACAAACACTCTCGCGAACGGCGTCGGCTATTTTTGTGATCACGGCGGAAGACATTCGCCGCTCCGGCGCCACCAATATCCCCGATCTTCTCCGCATGGTTCCAGGAATGGACGTTGCCCAGATCGACGCCAACAGCTGGGCCATCAGCGCTCGTGGCTTGAATGGCCGCTTCAGCAACGAGCTGCTGGTTTTGGTTGATGGGCGAAACGTCTATACCCCGACCTTTGGCGGCGTGTATTGGGACGTGCTGGATATGCCGCTTGAGGACATCGAACGCATCGAAGTGATCCGCGGCCCGGGCGGGACTATCTGGGGGGCAAACGCGGTAAACGGAGTGATCAATATCATCACGCGGAAGACATCCGAAACGCACGGCGGTATGGTGGTCGCAGGCGGCGGAAATCTCGAGCAGGGCTTGGGGACTGTGCAGTACGGAGGCGGGCTGGGGAAGAGCACTGACTATCGCGTGTTTACAAGGTACTTCAACCAGGATCATATGCCGGGTCTCACGGGCCAGCCGGGAGGGGATGGCTGGCATTTGCTCCGCGGTGGGTTTCGCACCGATAGTCGCCTCTCAGCAAAAGACACCTTGATGTTTCAAGGCGATATGTATACCGGCGAGGAGGGTAATCCCTCGACGTTCCTTCCGTCGGTTAGGTCGCCAGGAGTACAGGATATTGATCGCATCGTGCCCCTGTCAGGCGGTTTTCTTCAGTCGGCCTGGAACCACGCTTTTTCCGCTCGGTCCGACACAACCCTCCAAATTTCTTTCGATCGTTATACGCGCAATGACCAACTCAGGGCAGAGCGGCGGACACTTGATGTTGATTTCCAACACCACTTTTCCTGGGGTACGCGTCAGGACTTGGTTTGGGGAGCGAATTACCGCAACACCGACTCGGACACCGATGGCAGCCTGGGATTCTCGTTGAATCCTCCAAGAGTCAGTATGCAGCTATTCGGCATGTTCATTCAGGACGAAATCGCCTTAGTTCCGCACAAACTGTACATGACCGGAGGCATAAGACTTGACCACAACTACTACACCGGCTTCAACATCCTGCCGAGCGCGCGCGTGGCGTGGACGCCCAGCACCCGTCATATGTTTTGGGCCGCCATCTCCCAAGCGAACCGAACGCCCGCCGAGAACGATACTGCCAACCGCATAAACTTCGGCGGGTTTACCGGTGCTGGCGGCGTACCCACACTGGTGGCTCTCCTAGGAAATCCTCACTTCGATGATGAAGTATTGACCGCATACGAGATGGGCTATCGAACCTCGATTCTGGACCGCATCTCGATTGACTTCGCTGCGTATTACAGTGATTACAGCCATCAAGAAACCACCGAGCCGGCTACGCCTTTCTTTGAAACCTCACCAGCGCCTCCACATCTTGTGTTGCCCCTAACCTATGAGAACCTCATGCACGGCGAGGCGCATGGGTTCGAGATGGCGGTGAACTGGAAGGTGACCGACCGATGGACGCTGAGTCCCGGTTATGCCTTCGAACTAATTCACATGCACTTGGATTCGGGGAGCCGGGACACGAGTTCTGTCTTCACTGATGAGGGCAGCAGCCCAGTTCACAGTGCCCAGCTTCGATCGCACTTCGAACTAACCCACGGTATCGCCTGGGATGCTTCCGCCTATTTTGTGGATCGTCTGCGAAGCGGAGAAATTCCCTCGTACACCCGCGTGGACACCGGACTTACGTGGCGTTGGACTGAGCACCTTGCTTCGAGCGTGGTTGGGCAGAACCTGGTGAAAGATCGCCATCTGGAGTTCGTGGATGACACCGGCAGCGTGATCTCCACTCTGATGAAGCGCAGGGCTTACATCAAGTTAACCTGGCAATTCTGAAAGGAGGGCGAGCACATGAAGCAAGGACAAAAGCGGTCAAGCCGAGTCCGGGATGGATCTTTCGCGACCTCGCACCAGGTCCTGCGCTTGCGGTGGAAGATGTTCCTAGTCGGTGTCTGCCTGCTGGCGGGGGCCGCGCAGGCCCAGTCGGCCACGGAGTATCAGGTAAAAGCGGCGTTCCTGTTCAACTTCGCAAGATTCGTGGAATGGCCTGCCGACGCTTTTCCCAGCGCCGATTCTGCGCTGCAAATCTGCGTGCTTGGCGAGGATCCATTTGGCCGTGACTTCGAGCAGGTGATTGTGGACAAGACCGTGAACGGCCATCGCATTGAGATTGCCCATCCCGACGGAGTTCCTCAGGCCCGGGCTTGCCAGATTCTGTTCATCGCGGCTCCGGAAACGGCGCACTTGCGGCAGATACTCCTGGGTCTGAAGGGCGCCAGCGTGCTCACCGTCGGAGACGCGCCAGGCTTCGCCATTTTGGGAGGAGTGATCAACTTTGTGCTGGACGACAGCCGGGTTCGCTTCGAGATCAACCTCAGAGCTGCGGAACTTGCTCATCTGAAGATCAGTGCCCGGCTGCTGACTGTGGCCAAGGTGGTGGTGAGCGGCGAGCGTGAGGGAAACTAGTGAGCTGGGTGCAGAACATGTCGATCGGGCGGAAGCTGATGGTGATCATCATGGCCATCAGCGGGTTGACACTGTTGCTGGCCTGTTTCGCCATCGTCGTCTACGACATCATCGAACTGCGACGTGGCATGGTGAACGACACTTCGACTCTGGCCAACATGGTGGCGGAAAACAGCACCGCCGCTCTGACTTTTCATGACGCGCAGGCCGCGAAAGAAGTTCTACGGTCATTGCACACCCAGCCGCACATTACCGCCGCCTGCCTTTACACCGCCGAAGGCCAGCCTTTTGCCACCTACGACCGCAGTGGGGACCGCGAGAGCCTTTCACCTCCGCCGCCCCGCAAGGACGGTACGTTCTTCGAACACGGACGGTTGCTGCAATTCCGGCCGGTTCGGCTCGGCAAGGAAATCATTGGCACGGTGTACGTGGAATCGGACTTTTCGGAAATGCAGGCGCGATTGAGGGCCTATCCGTTGGTGATCGGATTTGTCTTGGTGCTTTCCTGCGGCGCAGCCTTGCTGATGGCGTCCCGGTTGCAGAAACTGATCTCGGATCCCATTCTCGGACTGCTCGAGGCAACGCGTGAAGTCTCCGCCCAGCAGAACTACGCTCTGCGTCTCCCCGTCGCCAGTAGCGATGAGGTCGGCCTACTCATGACTGGCTTCAACGAGATGCTCTCGCAAATCGAGGGCCGGGACGAGGAACTACAGCGCCACCGTGACACGCTGGAGGAGGAAGTCGCCCGCCGGACCGCCGATCTGATGACTCTGAACGTCCAGCTTGTTTCGGCCAAGGATTCCGCCGAATCTGCGAGCCAGGCCAAGAGTGAATTCCTGGCCAATATGAGCCATGAGATTCGCACTCCCATCAACGGCATTATGGGTATGACCGAGCTTGCTCTGGACACCCAACTCAATCAGGAACAGCGCGGCTACCTGATTCTCGTGAAGTCCTCCAGCGAGGCTTTGTTGAGCGTGATCAATGACATCCTGGACTTCTCCAAAGTGGAGGCGGGCAAACTGGAGCTCGAAACCATCGAGTTCAATCTGGCGGCCTGCGTGGGCGAGATCATGAAGACCATGGGAATTCGCGCCCACCAAAAGAATCTGGAGTTAGCCTACGATGTCGGCCCCGAGGTTTCTGCGTACCTCACCGGTGATCCCGGAAGGCTGCGGCAGATCCTGACCAACCTGGTGGGTAATGCCATCAAGTTTACCGAGAACGGGCAGGTGCTGGTGGAAATCGAATCTCACCCGCAGTCGGACAGTCGCGTCGAACTGCACTTCAAGGTCAGCGACAGCGGAATCGGGATTCCTGAAGACAAACGGCAGATCATTTTCCATGCCTTCGCACAAGCTGATACCAGCGTCACCCGCAAGTACGGCGGCACTGGGCTGGGCCTCGCCATTACCTCTCGCCTGGTCGAAATGATGGGTGGAAAAGTGTGGGTGGAGAGCGAGATGGGAAGAGGCAGCACTTTTCACTTTACCGCGCAGTTTGGTGTGGCGGAGCCCAAGGCGCTGGAATCTCCCGCGCAGCAGGATGAGCTTAAAGACGTGCCCGTGCTGGTGGTGGATGACAACGATACCAACCGTCGCATTCTGCATGGCATGGCTCTGCAATGGAAGATGCGCCCTACCGATGCTGCCAGTGGCCCGGAAGCCTTGACGGCCCTGCGAGCAGCTCAGGCCAAGGGAGAACCGTTTCGTGTGATCTTGACGGATGGCCGGATGCCGGGAATGGATGGATTCGAGTTCGCTGCCGCCATCCAGCACGATGCCACTTTGGCCGGGGCTGACATTCTGATGTTGACCTCGGCCGGACAGCCCGGGGAGGGAGCGCGCTGCCGCGACTTGGGCATCGCTGCCTACCTGCTCAAGCCCGTGCTCAAGGACGATCTACTAGCTGCACTCTTGACCGCTCTCGGTAAGCACACAGACCCGGGAGCGCCGTTGGTCACACGCCACAGTCTACGGGAGGCTCCGCGACGTCTGCAGGTGCTGGTGGCGGAGGACAATCCTGTCAACGAAGCCGTGATCGTTCGTGTTCTGGAAAAGATGGGTCACTCACCAACCATGGCGCATAACGGACGCGAGGCGCTCACTCTCGCGACCAATGGCAAGTTCGATCTGGTTTTCATGGATGTGCAAATGCCCGAAATGGATGGCTTGGCTGCCACCGGGGCAATTCGCGAAAGCGAAAAGCGCACCGGTACTCATCTACCCATTTTCGCCATGACCGCCCATGCCATGAAGGGAGATCGCGAACAGTGCCTGGCAGCAGGCATGGATGGTTACATCACCAAGCCGGTACGCTTCAGCGACATCCAGCAAACTCTCGCCGGAGTGGCGACTGACCTTCGCAGCGTGACCTCTCCCGTGGTTACCAGTTCATGGGATAGAGCGGCCGCGCTCGATCGCGTGGAAGGCGACGAGGAACTGTTGCAGGACATCTGCCGGATATTTCTCGACGAATCACCCAAACTGATGGCCCGGCTGCAACAAGCAGTGGAGCAGGGTGATCCCGAGGAGGTGTCGCGCAGCGCTCACAGCTTGAAAGGAGAGAGTGGTTATCTGGGAGCGACCAACGTTTCCCAAATGGCGAAACAACTAGAAACCATGGGCCGCGATCGCGAACTCTCGCAAGCAACGGCGGTGCTCGAGCAGCTGCAAAGAGAAATGGAAGGTCTGAGTTCGGCGGTGCGGCAAGCCACCGGAGTGCAAGCATGAAAGAACTCAACGATGCGGCCAACTCGATGCTGAATTCCGGAGAGCCGGAATCGAATCTTGATTCCGTCCTGGTAGCTGAGGATGACCCGATTTTTCTGCGGATCCTCGAGAGTTGGTTCAAGAAATGGGACTATCGAGTCACTGCGGTAAAGAACGGCGTCGATGCCTGGGAAGCACTACAGCAACCTACAGCTCCGCCCATGGCCGTTCTCGACTGGATGATGCCGGGGATGGATGGAATTGAAGTCTGCCGCAAGATTCGCGGGCGCGAACAGGGTCCTTATTGCTATGTGTTATTGCTTACGGCCAAGGATGACCGCGAGGACGTAGTCGAAGGCCTGGATGCGGGCGCAGATGACTACCTGACCAAGCCGTTTGACGTGGACGAGTTGCGGGCACGGGTGCGCGCCGGAAAGCGCATTTTGGAATTGCAGGCAGCGCTCATCCGCGCTCACGATACTCTGCAATATGAGTCTGCTCACGATGCTCTCACCACGCTTTGGAACCGCGGTGCGATCATCGGCTTTCTAAGAAACGAAATAGAACGTCAGCAAAGATCAAGCCAGCCGCTGGGCGTGATGATGGCCGACGTCGACCACTTCAAGAAAGTCAACGACACCTACGGACACTTGGTGGGAGATACTGTCTTGAAGGAGGTGGGACGCCGTTTGGCAGAGGGAGTGCGCACTTACGATTCGGTAGGCCGATACGGCGGAGAAGAATTTCTCGTAATTGTTCCCGGATGCAAGCCCGCGGATTTGGCGGCCAGCGCGGAACGCCTGCGCCGCTCCATTGCCGAACCCAGGTTTGAGACGAGTGCCGGTCCGCTGGCTGTTACTCTCAGCATCGGCATTGCGTCCGGCTGCGATGACGGCGAGTCCCAGAACAGCGAACAGTTGTTGCGTGCCGCCGATACCGCCCTCTACGCCGCCAAAGCGGAAGGACGAAACCGGGTGGGAGTGGCTCCGCTTACCCGTGCCTTTGCCCAAGGGCGGTTAGTTCAAGCCGCAACAGTCTCACGCACTGAGTTACTTTGACTCCGGTTCTTGATTGATGCGGATCGTGTATTCGTATCCTGGTTCGTGAGTCAGTTCAGCGTGCATTGCTCGTCCTTTTCCTCAGAAGCAAATGGTCCGTAATCGAGTTTCAATAGAGGCTGGTTCGGCCCAGCCCCCATTGCCGATTGCGCTGACATGCAGATAGAAAGTGATCTCGCGGCCGCGAATCGTAGACACGACGATATGCTCGCGCACAGCCCTTGGTTTCGACTCTGGCAGCGGGGGAAGCGCAATGGATCGGATTCGATTGGCAAGGACGAAAAGAGTCAGTAAGTTGACGCTCAACGACAGGAGACACCATGAGAACAATACTACTTGTTGTCTCAAGTGGCAGCCGTCGCCCGCCGTTCCTGATCTGTTTCAAAACCGGATTCTAGAACGGGCCAGAGCGAGCAAGTCAGATACATGGAGCGATCGAATGGAACGCAGGACCTCGTGGGCCAGCGCCCATGCCAATGGAGGGAGTACCATCCATCCGGCCAGGAGTGCAAACACACGAACCCAAAACATCGAGCACCTCCGGCCAAAAAATACCACCAGCGGGAGCCGGTGGTAGCGCGGTCTGACGAATAATCCCCGTCAGTAACTGCGCATAAATGGGCCCGCGCCGGGCCGAGAAAACAATGACTTTCCCAATCCTCCCCAAAGCGTACATGCGACTCTCCGAGGCAACTGTTCAATATTGCTCACAAATGGCGGGACGGGCGATTGGGGCCTCGTTGGAGGCGAACTCGGGGTTTCCTGCGCGTTGACTTAAATGGCGCGATACCGCGCATCGCTATTTGTCTTCCTTTGCTTCTCCGACGATGCGGCGGCGACTAGACTGGCATCCTCACCCTGGCACTCCTCTGCGAGAACGTGCGCCGGTACTCTCTCATCAACGTGGAGAGCGATTCTCTTGCAGCGAGCGCATTGTGCGCCAATGAGCTTTCCATTGTTGTCCCTATATGCAACCAGAAACTTATGTTTCGCCATAGACCAACCAACCTGTTCAAAACAGACCATTCCAAAGACGGGTCTTGAGGCATGATAGCTCATGACCCCAGATGAACAGCAGAATAGCGATCTGAGTCTACGGATCGCCATGGAAAAAGATCATGACACGATGATGCAGCTTGTCCACGAACTGGAAGATCTGACCGCCAGCCAAGAAGACGCGACCCAGCCCGTCCAACTCCCCTAGTGATAGACGACCAGGCCCCTCACGCCATCTTGGCCCAAGGGAGTTTTACCGACGATACGCATGTGTGGACTTTAGGGAAGTGATGAGAGGAAAAACTTGGTGAACGTTGTGGCCAAGGAGTTGATCCGCCCTTAATTGCCCGCCTGGAGCCACGTCTTTCCATCAAATTGCCTTGGCCTTCGGTGAGATGCATAACCTTGATGGGCACATTGGCAGTCAACGCGGATGTTAGGTCGGTCCCGGCACGCAAAGTGGTGGCCGTCACCTTCTTGTTACACGTAGGGCAGTCGATCTCGAAGCTCCCCATGAGCTGAGTTTACCTCAACGAGCTGCGGGAGCCGCGGACGCGAGAGAATCTGTGACATGATTGTCTTATGACGCCCAGATTTAAAGCAGTCCTTTTGGCTGGTTTCTGGTTCGTTGTCGGTTTCGTCACTTGTGCTCTCCTACACTACTTTCATCATGTCGCCGGGCAATAATCCAAAGCGTGGCGGTCGAGCGCGACGCGCTGATCCACGCCAGTTGCCCCTCACCACCACCACGTTACTCACTTCTGAGAATCAGGTAACTTTCCGAGAGCACGCTCTTCCGCGTCCACAAAGCGTAGGGTGGCGTGGAAGATGAGTTCTTAGGGATTGGCGTAGGGACAGGCTCTTCCTCGCTTCTGCTCAGCCATTTGTTGTTGATTCTCGGAGATGGCATCCACTCTACGATAGGTCGTCGTTCTTCTTCTGTTTCGCAAGGGCCTTAATTTCTTCCGCTATCTCCTGGTGCTTTTGCAGGCGAAGTCGATGGGCCTCTCGCTCAGGTTCGGTTTTGGAGCCAGTCTCGTACTCACTATCGAGTTCTTTGAGCACCGATAGCTCTTTCAAAAGAGTGAGCACCTGTACCGATTCGTTGCCGCCCATGCTGATCCCCCGTCAATCCTTGAGTTTGGATGAGGAGCAGACCCGGGAATAGCTGCTTGTGCTCATGGTCCGGACTGTAATCCCGGCAACTCGTTTGCTTAACTGCTCAGTGGAACGTACTCGACTGCCCCCGTGTCGCCGTCCACAATCTCTTCTGCTGGGAACCAGTAGATTTCTTCGTTCCCGTCATCGTCGATGTAGGAATAGCCGATATATACTGTGCCCATGTCCGTGTCTTGAAGTAAGGCAAATGAGGCGTAGGTGAGGTGCGAACCTGTCGTTTGCGCCATCTTCTTGTTAGTCTTGTATTTCTTGACGGAAATCGCTCCCTTGGTGTCATGAACGACGTGGAAGGCGGCAATCTTTCCGCCTTTGCTCTCGACGGATGCGGTGTAGTGTCCTCTCTTTTCGATGTCATGGTGCCCGTCAGTTTTGAGCTTTGCCGCGACCAGCCGGTGGCCATCGCGATGGTTTTGCTTTTTAGCCGCTACTGCAAAGGCAACGTTGCCAATCGCCAATAGACTGCAAATAATAACGATGGCTGCGAGAATACGATTCATGTGCATATCAGTCTCCAGTTGACCAAGATTTGAAACCCCGAGCGGAACTTCGATGCTTCTCAATCAGATGGGGTTGGTTGGACAGTAAAGGGACGCAAGTGGGACCGAGTCACTCTTCAGGGAATGTTATACAAGCCAGAATCGGACCCGTGTTTGCAAGCCACGGATGGGTGTTCTTCGGACCATACCGACGGGGCGGCTGGAGCAGCACTTTCCCTGCTTGGAATCTGACCGAGTGATTATTTACGAAAACTAGGCCGCTTTTCCGCACCTCCGACACGCTGCGGGTAACCGTCACGGCGCGAACGTCTCCGAGGGAGAAACCAGCGACATACAACCGGTACTTAGCCATGCTGTCGCTTATCTATCGCCTCGCGATTGATCACGGTAAGGTTGTTTGCCCAAATCCAGCCTCCCTTCTGGACTGGAAAAGGGAAGACAATGGCAGAGTGCGCTTCTTGAACCAATATTCGGATGATGAAGAGCAGCGCTTTCGACTGGCTATGGAGTCCAAGTACGCTGGTCACCTGCCCGAGTTCGACATCGCGCTGCATACAGGTATGAGACGGAGCGAGCAATACGGACTCCAATGGAGACACGTGGACCTTGTTCGACGGCAAGTCACAATTGTGAGGAGCAAGAATGGGCAAACGCGTTACATTCCGCTCAATTCCGATGCGGTCGCTGCCTTTCAAACTCTGTACCAGCGTTCCTGTGGCAAGGGTTACGTTTTCACGAGCGCAGCCGGGCAACGATTGCTTGGGCCGCGTCACTGGTTCGAGCCAGCGATGCGTCAAGGTGGATTGAAGGAGTTTACCTGGCACGACCTGCGGCACACGTTCGCCAGTCGTCTTGTCATGGCTGGGGTTGATCTGCGAACAGTGCAGGACTTGATGGGCCACAAGACGGTGCAGATGACTTGCAGGTACGCTCATCTCGCGCCGTCCCATCGTTTAGCGGCTGTGGAACGATTAACAAATAGGCCTCGGGTACCTTTTGCGGGACGAACTGACACCAAAAACTGACACCAGTCCCCACAGCGGCACCAGCAAACGCGGTTGCTAAGGTTCAATAACTGTTTTGGAATGTGATAGATTGCATCACAGGGGCGCGTAGCTCAAACGGATAGAGCATCGGATTTCTAATCCGAGGGTTGCAGGTTCAATTCCTGCCGCGCCTACCATTCTTTTCTACAGCTTGCGGGCGGTCCCCACCAAAAGTCATTGCAAGTTTACTGCAAGTTGGGAGAAATTCGTTTCAGAATACGGCCCGTGCGCTGATCACAAGCCGGTCAATGCGTGGAATTGATTCCATGACAATGTCGGCTTTCACGCTCGAGTAGAGTTGGTGGTGCCAAAAGCTAAGCAACAGGCTCGGGAGAAAGGAACCGAACGATGATCATCATGGGACTAGATTTCCACGCCGAGTTTCAGCAAATAGCTATACAGACACCGGGGGTTCCAGCGTGTTGATGAACACCCTGGGCGTATAGACATCGCGGCGAACCGCAAAAGTCTATTTCGTAAAGTGTGCAGAGTTGACCAATATTGGGAATGGTTATCCGGTAATGTTCCTTGGTCTCGAAACTGGGAGCATATTCAGTGGTTAGCGTTGGAAGGCCCGACCTGCGGACCACGACGATGAGGAGAATACGTGAGCAAATTGAACTGGTATCCGAGAGCATGCGCTCTCTTTGTAGTGTTGGCAACGACGGTGGTTGCCCTGCCTGCGCAGACCTTTAAAACGCTGGACAGCTTTGACAGCACAGATGGCGAATATCCCTGGGCGACGCTCGTGCAGGGCCGCGATGGAAATTTCTACGGAACAACACAGAATGGTGGAAACACTGCCTGTTCCTCCGGTTGTGGCACCATCTTCAGAATCACCCCAAATGGCAAGCTGATCATGTTCAGCTTCAACGGGACAAACGGCTCCCAGCCATTCGCGGGGTTGGTCCAAGCCGCCAACGGGGACTTTTACGGTGTAACACTCACTGGCGGGACTGGCAATGCGGGGACGGTCTTCAAGTTTACTTTAAGCGGCCAACTGACTACGCTGGTCAGCTTCGACGGGTCGAACGGGGACGGGCCCACCGGGACGCTGATTCAGGCAAGCGATGGAAATTTCTACGGAACAACCCAGAGCGGCGGTTCTCTAGGTCAGGGGACAGTCTTTAAAATGACCCCAAGCGGCACGCTGACCACGTTGCACTCCTTCAACGGCGGCTCGGATGGCGTTGCCCCCGTAGCGGGGCTGATCCAGGCTACGGATGGGAACCTCTACGGTACGACCTGGGGAGACGCATACCAAAACCTGAACGTCGGCACGGTCTTCAAGATTGCTTTGAGCGGCACGCTGACCACATTGCACTCCTTCCAAACAACCGACGGCGCAAATCCCCAGGGTGGGCTGGTTCAGGCCACCGATGGGAACTTCTACGGTGCGACGGAGGAGGGCGGAACCTATAACTATGGCACGGTCTTCAAAATGACTCCGCAAGGAAAGCTGACCACGTTGCACTCTTTCAGTGGCGGCACTGATGGAGATACTCCCGTATGCACGCTGATCCAGGCTACGGATGGGAATTTCTACGGAACCGCGGCCTATGACGGGTTGTACCCCAACTTTGGCACCCTTTTCGCATTCACGCCAAGCGGCACGATGACGACGCTGCACAACTTTGACAGCACGGACGGCTCCTATCCCTATGCGGGGCTGGTGCAGTCCACGAGTGGGGGATTTTACGGAGCAACCTTCGCTGGCGGGTCCAGCAGTGCGTGCCCGTTTGGTTGTGGCACGGTTTTCAGCCTGTCCGTCGGCCTTGGCCCGTTCGTGAGTCTGGAGCGATACTCGGGATACGTTGGCCAGACCGGTGGCATCCTCGGCCAGGGTTTCACCGGCACTACGAGCGTCTCGCTCAACGGAATTCAGGCGAACTTCAAGGTTGTGTCTGACACCTTTATAAAGGCCACAGTTCCGCCCGGTGCGACCACGGGCTACGTCACGGTGGCGACACCGAGTGGGACGTTGACGAGCAATGTGCCATTCCGGGTGCTGCCGTAGTGTAGAAGGCAGCATTGATCGAGGCCCCGCCTGCCTTGACAGGCGGGGGCGACAAGCGGACAATGCTCCCGTCCTGATTTTCCACCGTCCGGCTTTCTAAGTTCGGAGTCCCTCCTGGGCGGGCACTGAAAGGCTTCCCATGAAAAACCCCCGTTTCGCCTGCTTGTTGACGATCTTGTTGAGCACACTGATGCTCGCACAATCCAACCCGGTGCCTCTCGTCAACCAGCCGCTGATTCCAGACACGATCGCTCCGGGCGGGAAAGGGTTCACGCTGACGGTGAATGGTACTGGGTTTGTCGCCGGTGCGGTCGTGAATTGGAACGGCAGCGCCCGCGCTACCACATTCGTGAGAAAATCCCGGCTGCGGGCGACTATCCTCTCCTCTGATATCGCCAAGGCGGGTACGGCTTCCGTCACGGTGACGAATCCTAACCCTGCCGGCACCTCCGAAGGGGTGTTCTTTCCGATTACGCGCCCGGTCAATTTGGCGGCCAGCCGATCAGCCCTAGCCGCTGGCTCTTCCCCGATGTCAGGGGTCACAGGGGACTTTCGCGGCAACGGAAAACTCGACCTCGCTGTAACGAACTTTGCCGGCAAGAAAGTTAGCGTGTTCTTGGGGAACGGTGACGGAACTTTCCAACCCCGAGTGAATTACGACGTCGGAAGGCTGCCCGGCTCGGGGATAGCGGCGGGCGATCTCAGAGGTGACGGCAGGCTGGACTTGGTCGTGGCGAACTTCGGTAGCAACGATGTCAGCGTGCTCTTAGGCAATGGCGACGGAAGTTTCCAGGCTGCGGTGAATTACGACGTTGAGACTAACCCCACCTGGGTGGTCGCGGCAGACCTGAACCGGGACGGTAAGCTGGACCTGATCGTCGCAAATTCGAATTGTACCAACGGTGGTCCCCCTTGCGGGGCGGGAACTGTCTCGATTTTGCTTGGAAACGGCGACGGTACATTTCAGCCTCAGCTAGTATATGACGCCGGGACAAACCCGGACGGCGTCACGGCAGGGGATTTCAACCAGGATGGCAATCTCGATTTGGCGGTCGCGAACGGAAACTCGGTTGCTCCCTCGACAGTCTCCATCCTGCTCGGTAATGGGGATGGAACCTTTCAGCCTCCCGTCAGCTACCCGCTTAACACCAATGGCGCCTCGGTCGCTACGGCGGACTTCAACCATGACGGCAAACTCGACTTGGCAGTCGTCGACAACATAGGTTTGCTTTCGATTCTCCTCGGAAACGGAGATGGAACGTTTCGGCCGCGAGTTGACTACCCCGCGGGCTCTTTCCCTTGGGGATATGCTGGGATCGGCGACTTCAACGAAGACGGGAATCTGGACATCGCGGTGGCCAACGGTGCCGCTTACGGTGGCCCCGAAAATTTGTCCGTGTTTCTCGGGAATGGTGACGGAACCTTTCAGCCCCAGATCCAAGTCGCTACCGGAACGGGGCCTCACGGAGTGATCGTCGGTGACTTCAATGGAGATGGTAGGCTTGATCTGGCGACTCCCAACTATAACGACAACACGGTTACCGTTCTATTGCAGAATGGAACTGCTGCTCTCTCGCGGGCGAGCGTGCATTTCGGCTTGCAGGTGCTAGACACCAGCAGCCCGACAGAAAAGGTGACGCTCACCAATATTGGCAGCTCGACATTGAACATCAGCAGGATAGCCATCACCGGAAAAGACCCCGGGGACTTCAGCGAGAAGACCGACTGCGGTGCGAGCCTCCCGCCCGGAGGGCACTGCATTCTTGGTGTAGTGTTTACTCCAACCCAACTAGGCCCTCGGACTGCTGCCCTCACCATCACCGACGGCGATCCGAGCCGTCCCCAGTCCGTTCTTCTGAGCGGCGTCGGAGTCCGCAGGAAGTGAGTCTGCCGGCCACGGGCACTCCGTAACGGAGAGTGGGATTTTAGCGGGTGGTTCCGAGTCGAGTTGTCTTAAATAACTGTTAACGCGCCTCCCCCGCAACAGCCACCAACTGCGCTAGGCTCTGCCAATATGTCGTGGATGCATCGCGGCGTCGGCCCCACACGGATGTCAGCCGCGGCCTATAGACCTAAGACTTTCCTAGCCAGCCCAATCGCCTCATCAAACGCCTGATCCAGCTTCGGGTTGACCCCTCGGCACCCGGCCACCACTCGCTCGCTCCACGTCAGATACTCGCGTCGACGCTCAAGTGGCCAGTCGGCCGGCGGGCTGACGGCGATGTCGTGCACGTTGCTGATTTTGTCAACGATTTTTATCTGCTTGGCGCGAGAGGAAGATTCTCGGGCGTGCTCGATCTGAAGGCGCTTCCGCTCACCCTTCTCAAGGGACTTGTCGTCCGTCAGCTCGCGCACCAGGCCGGCCACCTCGGGTCCGAAGTGTTCCTCTAACTCCGCGAACGAAGTTTGCGTGTCCTCGACCGTATCATGCAAAATTCCGGCGAGAAGCGTCGGCGCGTCGGAGACATCACCTTCCACTGCGAGGACGGTCGCGACTGCGATGGGATGGTTGACGTAAGGAGACGCTTCAGCGTCCTTGCGACGTTGCCGACGATGTTTGTCGGCGGCAAAAGCGATTGCCTTTAGAAGGTGAGCAGCGTTCACAGGGCCTCTTTCCGGACAGTATAGCCGGGGAGGTGTCACGCCA